>Ga0233377_1000016_pt1 | contig 186500 bp, 145 predicted proteins | sample ElkDunMinimDraft_6_FD_191540 | JGI IMG/M metagenome (GOLD analysis project Ga0233377, IMG submission 191540) | Fecal eukaryotic communites from dung pellets of Tule Elk in California, USA - Elk Dung E36 | ecosystem: Host-associated > Mammals > Digestive system > Large intestine > Fecal...
TGCCCGCTCACCACCGTCGGCCTCCCACAACCGCACACTCCGATCATCAGAAAGCGTCGCCAGCCAACTGCCGTCCGGAGCGATCACCACCTGACGCACCACCCCCGCGTGCCCCGCCAGAACGGCCCGCTGCCTGCCGTCGGCCTCCCACAGCCGTACGGGACCGGTGGACGACCAGGTCGCGAGCCACGAACCGTCGGGAGAGATCCGCACGCCCGCCCCCGCCCCGGTGTGCCCCATCAGGACGGCCCGCTCGACACCGTCGACCCCCCACAGGCGCACGCTCCCGTCTCCGGCGAGGGTCGCCAGCCACGAAGCGTCAGGGGAGACGGCCAGCGTGGAGACCTTGCCGATCGGCCTGTTCCTGCCGGAGACCTTCTCGTCCTCCTGGTTCCAGCCGCGCATCCTCAGGACGTCCTTCAGCCTTCGCGGCCGGGTTCTCACCCTGACCCGGCTTTTGAGGACCAGGTGTCTCCTCCCTTTGGGGCTCCACAGGGCGACCCCTCCCTTCGCGGAGCGGGTCGCCAGCCATGAGCCGTCGGGCGCGGCCACCATCCCGGTGAACTTGCCCGTTCCTCTTCTCAGGACGGCGCGCCTGCTTCCGTCGGGATTCCAGAGGCGGACTCCTCCACTCGCGGAACGGGTCGCCAGCCATGAGCCGTCGGGCGCGGCCACCATCGCGGCGAGCCTGTCGATCCCGTTGCGCACGACGGCCCTCTCGGTGCCGTCGACGCCCCAGATCTGTACCCTCCTGTTTCCCGAGCGGGTCACCAGCCACGAACCGTCAGGCGCGACGGCGACCTCGTGAACAGGCCTGCCGTGCGTGGCCAGCGTCGTCCGGGTGGTGCCGTCGACCTTCCAGATCTGCGCGCCGCCGTCGCGGGCGCGCACGACGAACCGCGATCCGTCCGGCGTGATCGACACCTCCTCGAACCGTCTCGCCGCCGAGGTCAGGGTGCGCAGGAGGCGGGTGGAGTCGTCGTCGGGCAGCGGCCAGCGGGCTCTGAGGAAGACGGTCTCACTCTCCTGGCTGTAGCGCTCGACCGACGCCCGCATCGGGGGGAACGCGTAAAGGCGGGCGAGCAGGTTCGCCGTGGAGACGGCCTCCGACTCGAAGGGGGTGAGCAGGTGGGCGCTGCGGGCGATCAGCCGGCGGACCCCCGCGACGGAATGGGAGGTCGACAGCGCCAGATCCGACTCCGCCGCGGCCACCCCGAACGCGCGTACGCGGGTGACGAACCAGCGCACGTCATGCAGCAGGGATTCCAGCTCCCGGTATCTCCTCGCCTCGGAGAGGTGGAACAGCAGGTGGTCCCAGAGGTAGGGCACGCTCGGGGGCAGCCTCCACCATTCGGCGTCCGCCGTGAGGTCGTCGTCGGGGATCAGGTTTCTCGCCTCGTCGAGGAAGTCGCGGTTGGCCGCCTCGGCACGCTCCTTGCCCAGGCCGTCGTCCGAGCGGAGGGCGGAACGGACGACGTCGTGGATCGTGATCGACGGCGCCGCTCCCTCCGCGGGGTGTCTGCCGATCAGGGCGAGGTCCTGAAGCCTTCCGCAGAGCCGCTCGGCCTGCTTGGAGGTGAGCCCCGCGGTGCCGCGCCAGAGCAGCTCGACGACGGCGGCCGGTATCTCGACGCCCTCGGGGAAGACGCCCAGCTCCAGGAAGCGGGCGCGGTCGAACGCGCCGAGGGCTTCGAGGCTGTGCTCCACGGTGGCGAGCACCGCGCTCTCCCGCTGGGAGGCGACGGTGACGTCCAGGGAGGCGGGGACGGTCCGGCCGAGCCGCCTGGCCGCCCGGCGGGCGGCGACGTCGGCGTTCGTACCCGCGCCGTGCTCGTCGCGCAGCCGGGCGTTGAGGAGAGACAGCAGGAGCGGCCACCTCCCCGTCAGGGCCACCAGGTCGCCGACGACGCCGGGGTTCATCGGCGGCAGCCCCCGGCTCAGCAGCTGGACGGCCACCCTCGGCGCCATCTCGTCGACGATCATCGCGATCGCCTTCGGGGGCAGTGCCCTGGGCAGCCGGGTCGTCACCAGCACCCGGGACCTGGTGGCCGCGGACAGAAAGGGCCTCAGCTGCTTGAGGCTCCACACGTCGTCGACCACCAGCAGCACGTGGCCCCGCTCCGCCAGGGCCTCGGCCATCCGGTGGCAGGCCTGCTCGGGGCTGGAGAACTCCGGCCGGACGCCCAGCACGGCCCGCGTGACGTCGTTGGCGAGCGCCGCGATGTCGGCCCCCGCGCGGTCGCGGCCCACGGTGACCCATATGACGCCGCCGTCGAACCACCTTCTCACCTCGTCGCTGTGACACACCTCCACGGCGAGGGAGGTCTTGCCGAATCCGCCCGCCCCGGCGAGACCCGTGGTGAGCCCGACCGTGCCCGAGCGCCGCATCGTCAGGGTGGAGACCACGTCGTCCAGCTCGCTTCTCCTGACCCATCCCGCCTGCCTGTCCGGCACCAGGAAGAGCCCGCCACGCCTGCGTGATTCCACCAGTTTCGGCGTCAGCCATGTCAGCAGAACGACAAGGGAGGCGGTTAATCCGAAAGCAACAACCCATTCGACCCTGCGCGCGACGACCGTTTCCGGCAGATATTCCTCGACCATTCGCACCGGAAGTCCGACCAGAATTCCGAAAACCACCAGAATCGCCGCGGCGATATCGGCGATTCTTTTTGTGCGACGAGCCACCGACCACCTCTACAGTGCCGACCCCTGCCCCGACGGGCGCCGGGAACCCTGGAGGCACGATATCTGTTCCCCATTGACCTTGAGTTGAATCACCGAGGTTCCGGCGATTAAAGCGCATACGAAAAGCCGCGTTGCACAGTTTGAGCTGCTATGTCCACGACGTCACATCTGCCATTCCGGCCCGCATTCAAGGTAGATCCTTTTCTGTGACGACACGATCACCTTTGGTGACCTCTTTCGCACTCATCCGGGAAGCGCGGGCCCGGAAAGGTGAGGGAACGGCGAAACCGCCCCGCGCCCGCCGGGCCGGAGACGGCGTGGGACGCCGCCGGGCGTCCCTCTCGTTCAGACGCGCATCCGCCGCGCGATGTCCCGTACCGCCGTCGCCAGCAGGTCGACGTCGTCGCGGGTGGTGAAGAGCGCCGGGGTCACCCGCACGCAGTCCCCCCTCGCCGGCCCGCCACGGCGCACCGTGAAGATCCGGTACCGCTTCATCAGATCCGTGGCGATCGCGACGTTCTCGGCCTCCGACGTGCGGCCGGTGATCCGGAACGCGGTGATCGTGCCGTACATGGCGGGCTCCTCGGGGGTGAGGATCTCCAGATTGCCGATGTCGAGCACCTGGCCCACCCAGCGGTCGCGCAGGAAGCGCAGCCTCGCCTGCTTGGCGGCGGCACCGAGGGCGTCGTGAAAGTCCAGGGCGACGCCGGCCGTGAGGAAGGGCGCGACGTCCAGGGTGCCGGAGTGCACCCGTGAGCGGATGTCCTCCCGCGGGAAGGTCTCGTCTCGGAAGGCGACGTCGATGTCGGCCAGGCGGCCGTCGCGGATGTAGAGGAAGCCCGCACCCAGCGGCATGCCCATCCACTTGTGCAGGGAGAACCCGGCGAAGTCCGCGCCCAGGTCGTCCATGGTGAAGTCCAGATGTCCCCAGGAGTGGGCCGCGTCGACGATCACGTCGATGCCCCGCTCGCGCGCCATCGCCACGATCTCCCCCACGGGAACCACCAGCCCGGTGCGGTTGTTCATGTGGCTGAGCAGCAACAACCTGAGCTTCGGGTGCTCAAGGAACGCCCTGGCGTAGGCGTCCAGCACCGCCTGCCGGGTCGCCGGCTCGGGGATGACCAGTTTCTCCACCCGGACGCCTCGCCGGTCGCTCAGCCAGTTCATGGCGTACTGCGTGCTGTGGTAGTCCAGGTCGGCGTACATCACCGAGTCGCCGGGACGCAGCCGCCGGTAGCCGGCGATCAGCAGTTGCAGGGCCTCGGTGCCGCCCCGGGTGAGGGCGATCTCCTTCGTGGAGACGCCGAGCATGATCGCGATACGCCGCCTCACCTGGTCCGCCAGATCCTTGTAGGTGGTGCGCAGCAGGTAGGAGTTCAGCTCGTTGAGGTGGTCGGTGTTGCGGTGGTAGGCGCGGCGCACCGGCTCGGGCATGATCCCGTAGTAGCCGTTCTCCAGGTTGACGAAGTCCGGGGTGACCCGATACTGCCGCGCCACCCGGCCCCAGAAGCCCTCGTCCCCGGCGAGCCGCTCGGGGTCCGTGCCGGCGGGAGCGGCGACGCCGGCGAGCGGCGAAGGCGCACCGTCCGGACCGGCGGGCGACGGCGGGGGCGGTGACGTCGGGAGGGCCAACGCCCCGAGCCCGGCGACCATCTCACGCCTGGACAAGCTCATAGAAACCACTCCACCCCGGTCGGCGAGAGCCCGCGGCGGCCCCCGCCTGTTCCAACGCATCGCTCCCAGTGTGCGCGGGGCCGGTTCCGCGACCGGGTATCCCTGCAGCTCAGGCGTGGCGCGGCGGGGACGACAGGTCGCCCCCGCCGCGGGCGAGCAGGCGCGTGCGCCCGTGACACGAACGGTGCGCTCACCGTGTCCCTGCCGACACGCGGCGCCGCGGCGACTGAAAGTTTCACCGCGGGTTGACGGATATCAGGCGGCCCCTGACGATCATGTTGCCTCCGGGTCAGGGAGGGGGCGTCGAGTGAACGCCACTATTCGTTGCGAGGTGCACCGATGCCGAGAACATCAAGAACGCCGGGGACACCGGAGACACCAAGAACACCGAAGGCGCCGAAGAGACTGCTACGGACCGCGTCGGCCCTCCTGCTGACGCTGTCCGTCCTGCATGTCCCCACGGCGCGCGCCGACGAGGCCGCCCCGGTCGCGGTGACCGTCAACGCCCGCGCCGCGCTGGCCACCGTCCCCGAGACCGGCATCGGCACCAACCATGCGATCTGGGACACCCACCTGGGCACCGACACGACCGCCGACCTGCTCAAGGACGCGGGGATGAAGCTGCTGCGCTACCCCGGCGGTTCGTACTCCGACATCTACCACTGGGCCGACCACACCGCCCCCGGCGGCTACGTGGCTCCCGACACCGACTTCGACACCTTCATGCGCGGTGCGCGGCGCACCGGGGCGCAGCCGATGGTGACCGCCAACTACGGCACCGGTACGGCGGAGGAGGCGGCGGCCTGGGTGCGCTACGCCAACGTCACCAAGGGCTACGGCGTCAAGTACTGGGAGATCGGCAACGAGAACTACGGCAACGGCCACTACGGCGCCACCTGGGAGGCGGACGACCACGCCGACAAGAGCCCTGCCGAGTACGCGCGCCACGTCGTGGCCTACTCCGACGCGATGAAGGCCGTCGACCCGACCATCAAGATCGGCGCTGTGCTCACCACCCCGGCCAACTGGCCCGACGGGCTGGTCGCCGAGGGCGACGCCGGAACCTGGAACGACGTCGTCCTCTCGACCGCCGCATCGAAGATCGACTTCGTGATCCTGCACTGGTACCCCGGCGCCCTCGACAGGGTCGGGCACGTTCCCGACATGATCCATCTCACCCGCCGGCAGATCGAGCGGCACGCCGGGGCCGACGCCGAGCGGATCGGCATCGCGATGACCGAGTTCAACACCGGGTCGAACGAACGCGGCACGACGACCCAGCCCGGTGCGCTGGCCGCCGCCGACGCCTACGCGACGCTGCTCGCCAACGGGGTGTTCACGGTCGACTGGTGGAACGTCCACAACGGCATCGGCAGCGTCACACAGGTCGAGGGGCACACCGACTACGGCGACTTCGGCCTGCTGTCGAACGGGAGCTGCTCCTCTGACGGCAGCGTCTGCGAGCCCTCGGCCAACACGCCCTTCGCGCCCTACTACGCGCTCCAGATGGTGAGCAGATTCGCCCGCCCCAAAGACCGGTTCATCAGGGCCGCGACCGACCAGGCGAAGGTCACCGCGCACGCCGCGCGCCGCCCCAACGGCGATCTGGCCGTCCTGCTGATCAACACCTCGTCAGACACGTCCTATCCCGTCGCGATCGACTACTCCGGTTTCAGCCCGGCGTCCGGGGCCCCCACCGTGCTGACCCACACCAACGGCGCCACGAGCATCACCTCCTCGACCGCCGGAAGCGCGACCGCTCAGACGCTGCCGCCGCTCTCCCTGACCACGATCGTCCTGCGTCCCGCCGACGCCCAGACCGGCCTGCCGGGCACGCCGGGGCAACCGGAGGTCTCGGAGGTGACCGACACGGCCGCCACGATCTCCTGGCCCACCGCCTCCGCCGGCGCCCGTCCGATCGTGAAGTACGAGGTCCACCACCAGGACGGAGCCGTCAGCGGGCAGTTCGGCGAGACCGGCGGCACCTCGTTCACCGTGAACAACCTCAAACCGGGGACGCGCTACACGGTCAACGTGATCGCACGGGACAGCGGCGGTGGCGTCTCCGCGCCCTCCGCGCCGCTGACGTTCACAACCGGCACACCCGCCTCAAGTTCGTGCTCGGTACGCCTGACCAAGCAGACCGACTGGGCCAACGGCTACGTCGGCGCCATCGACATCACCAACCACGGCGCGCCGGTCAGCGGCTGGACCCTGAACTTCAGCTGGCCCAGGACATGGCAGAGCCTGGGCAGCGGCTGGGGCGCCGTCTGGACGCAGAACGGGCAGGACGTCAAGGTCGTCAACGAGTCCGGCAACGGCTCGCTGCCCACCGGCGCGTCGGCCACGATCGGCTTCGTCGGCAACTACAGCGGCCCCAACACGCTGCCCGCCGTCTTCACCCTCAACGGAACCGTCTGCACGACCCGGTAGCGGCGAAACCGTCCGTCCCCCGCGGCACGCCGCCCGCGCCCCGGATCCCCGGCCCACGCCCCCCGGCGGGGCCGGGATCCGGGGCGCGTCAGGCGCCGAGTTCGGGGCAGGCCGGGCGGGCGAGGCCCTGCGGAGGATCGTGCCGCCCCAACCCGCCCCAACCCGCCCCAACCCTCACCGATCGGCGCCGGGAGAACCGGCGGCTGGAGCGGCGGCCCCACCGCCGGTATGATCGTCCGCGTGGATCTGGACGCCATCGCCGCCCGGCTCGGAGTGCCCGTCGAGGACGTCGACCGCGTGCACCGGCTCGCCGGCGACCGGCCATCGCCTCCCCTGCCCGGCAAGGCCGACGCGCCCGCGATCCTTGAACGGCTCGCGGTGCGGCCGGACGACGCCGCCGAGATCATGGCGGGCTGGCCCGAGCCCGGCTCCCCACTGTGGACCCCGGAGCTGCGCTGGCTGCTGGAGCGCTCGATCGCCCTGGTCCGCGCCGATCTCGGGGGCCACGGCTGGTTGTCACCCGGTCCTGAGCTGCCGCGCGAACGGGGCCCCGCCTGGCGGTATCTCTATGTGTACGCGTACCTGGCCCTGGCCGACGTCGCCCTCGGGTACCACCGCGACCACGGCGTCGACGACGCCGTGTCATGGGTGAGTCTCGCGGACCTGGGCCGCAACCTCGCGGTCGACCGGCGGATGCGCGGCGAGGGCTGGCCCGTCATGCAGAGCTGGCTCACGCTGCACGCGCGCGGCAGCATCTACGAGCTGGGCCGGTTGCAGTACCACCGCGGCGGCGCCACCCTCGACCTGCACATCCCCGAGTCGGGGCCGATGACCCCTGAGGCGGTCACGGCGTCGCTCGACGAGGCCCGCGTGTTCTTCCCGCGCCACTTTCCCGACGAGCCCTACACGGAGTTCGCCTGCGGTTCGTGGCTGCTCGACCCGCAACTGCTGGAATACCTGCCGGAGGACTCCAACATCGTCCGGTTCCAGCGGAGGTTCGAGCTGGAGCCCTACGAGGAGCCGGAAGGGCTGGACGCCGACGTCGAGGTGCGGCGGTTCGTGTTCCGCGACCTGACCACGCCCCTCGACCGGCTGCCACGCCGCACCGCGCTCCAGCGCGCGGCCGTCGACCACCTGAAGGCCGGCCGCCACTGGTACTGGCGCCGCGGCCGTTTCCCGATCCAGTCGCGTCCCTGACGCCCGTTTCACCAGGCCCGGCCGGGCAAGGCTCCGTGTCCGGCGTCACCGAAGGTCATCATCCGGTGGCGGGGTAACCGGCGCGCTCTGACAGACTCTGCGTCGTGGAAACCCGGACGGTGAGCCGATGAGCTGGTGGCAGGCGCTGCTGGGGTTCGGTGCGGGCCTGCTCATCTCGGTGGTCACGACTCCGGTCGGGGTGTCGGGCGCGGTGTTCTTGCTGCCGGTCCAGCTCAGCGTGTTCAGGTGCCCAGTCCGGCGGTGACGCCCACCAACCTGCTGTTCAACGTCGTGGCCACCCCCGGCGCGCTGTTGCGTTACCGCGAGCGCGGCCAGCTCGGCGGCCCGCTGACCCGCCTGCTGGTGCTCGGCACCTTGCCCGGCGTCGTCATCGGCGCGCTCGTGCGGGTCTTCCTGCTGCCCGGCGTCCAGGTGTTCCGTCTCCTGGTCGCCTGCCTGCTCTTCCCGCTGGGCCTGTGGTTGTGCGCCGCGACGCTGCGCCCGCCTCACCGCCGCCGCGCATCCGGTGATCTCTCCGCGCGGGCCATCACCGCGCTCGCACTGGCCGTGGGGGTGGTCGGCGGCGTGTACGGCATCGGCGGCGGGTCGCTGCTCGGGCCGATCCTGGCCGGGCGCGGCCTGCCGATCGCCAAGGTCGCCCCTGCCGCGCTGGCCTCGACGTTCATCACCTCGATCGCCGGTGCCCTCACCTACACCGTCCTGGCGCTGACCACCGCCGGTGACATCGCGCCCAACTGGGCGCTGGGCCTGCTGTGCGGCCTGGGTGGGCTGGTCGGCGGCTATCTCGGCGCCCACCTTCAGCCGCGACTGCCCGAGACCGGACTGCGACTGTTGCTGGGGGTCTTGGCCGTCGCCCTGTCCGGCCTATACGCCGTGCAAGCACTCACCTGAAGGTGGCCCGAGCCGGCGTCCGGGCCGCCTCAACGGTTGCTAGCCCCCCATGCCGAACGTCAAATAGCCGAGCAGTCCCATCAGCGCGAGCGGTACGGCCAGTGCCAGGCTTTCCAGGCGTTGTCGCATCGAACGGCCGAGCACGAGCGGGATCAGCAGCGCGATCCCGGCCAGGATCCACGAGGTGGCCTGGTCGAAGAGACCCACCCCCACGTTTCGGAGGGCCTCGGCGGCGAACACCCCGCTCAACATGGCCACCCCGACGTTTCCGAGCCGCCTCCGCCGTTCGCCGAACCAGGCGCCGGCGATGCCGAAAACCACCCCGGCGAGTACGCCGAAACCCATCCAGGTGAAGGCCACCTGGTTGTACAACGTACCGCTGTCGTCCCCCAAGAAGATCACAGCCGCCGCGTAGTAGGTCTCCACGGCCACCACGAGGAGCAGCGCCCCGGCGACCGCCACCCGCCACGGGGCGCCCCGGCCCCAGGCGCCGATCGCGAAGGCTGCCACCGCCCAGACGGCCGGCGAGTTGGCGAGGTTGGCCCAGGGATACGGCAGGGTGAGCTGTCCGAGCAGGTTGATCACGCCAAGCAGCAGACCGCCGAGCAGAGCTCCGACGATCAACACCCACGTTCGGGGCGGACGATTCTCTATCTCAATCACCCCGCCAATCTGGCATATTTCATAACAAACCGTCGTAGCGCTCATCGCCGGTCGGCTCGTACAGCCGACCGCCGAGCCGACCGCGGACCCGGACCGCGACATCGTGCGGCAGGCGTTGTCGTATCGGGTTGAAACCGGGGAGCCGGTGTGCGGCTGAACCCTCCGAGACATGGCTTGACCGGGTTCTGAGGGTCAGGGGGATCCGGTGGCCGGCATCTTCGGCGTCGGGGAAGGAAAGACACTCAGCGCCGAGACCCGTCTCACCGGCTGGGGAAGCAGGGTCTCCATCAAGGCCCCGCCCGCGAGCAAAGTGACCACCAAGCTTGAGGACAGGGACGGCCTGCCTTAACGGTCATCGGCCCGGTGACGGCGCGCTATTTCGACGGCCCCAGACAGTCCGCCTCACCTCAACGGCCCCAGACAGTCCGCCTCACCTCACCGGCCCCAGACAGTCCGCCTCACCTCACCGGCCGTTGTTGACAGCATCAAATGAACGTTCTTTTAATTGGCGCATGGGGCGTATCCCAGGCGTCACCGCCGCTGAGACCCGTGAGCGGTTGCTGCACGCGGCGGCCGAGTCCTTCGCCGGGCGCGGCTACGACGGCACGCGGGTGGCCGACATCGCCTCTGCCGCCGGGGTGAGCAACGGCGCCCTGTACGCGCACTTCGGCTCGAAGGCCGAGCTGCTGGTGGCCGCGTTGCGCGAGCACGGGCCGCGACTGCTGGCCACGTTGTTCGCCGCGGACCCGGACCAGTCGATCACGAAACTGCTCGCCGTCGTCGGCCGGGGGCTCCCGCACAGGCGGCCCGACGCCCACAACCATCTCATCGTCGAGGCGCTCGTGGCGGCACGCCGCGACGAGGACGTCGCCCGGCCGATGCGCGACCATGTTGGCGAGCGCACCGACTGGCTCGCCGGGCTCGTCCGCGTCGCACAGAACGACGGCGAACTGGACGGCGCGCTGTCGCCGAACGCGTTGTCACATCTCTGCCTGTTGCTCGCGGTGGGCAGCGCGCTCGTCACCCCCGACCTGCACACGGTCGACGAGGAGGAGTGGAGCGCGTTGCTCGCCCGCCTCGTCGCCGCCTTCGTCCCTGACGACAGCACGCCACAGCCCTCGTCCCCTGCCGGAACCACAGCACGGAGAGAGGCGCGACAATGAAAGTAAGGATCAACCCCGAGGGATGCCAGGGACACGGTCGCTGCTACACCCTCGCCCCGGCCCTGTTCGACGAGGACGACGAGGGCTACGGCCAGGTCGTCGGCGACGGCGTCGTACCGCCGGGCGAGGAGCGGACGGCGCGCCTCGCCGTGGCGAACTGCCCGGAAAGAACGATTGAGATCCTCCAGGAGGCACGACATGACCGTCGATGACCGTTTCAACCAGCAAGCGCTCGACGGGAGGCAGCAAAACCATCCTGACGGCACGCGCAACGAGATCGTCACCGGACCCGTCTCGGACTGGGCGACCGACTTCTCCCACACCGAGCCCGAATGGGCGGCCGACCCGTATCCGATCCAGGACGACCTGCGGCGGCGCTGCCCGATCGCGCACACCGATCGGTTCGGTGGCGCCTGGCTGCCGACCCGCTACGAGGACGTCGCGGCCATCGCCTACGACACCGAGCGCTTCTCCTCTCGGTCGATCATCGTGGGCAACTTCCGGCCACCACTCGAGGCGGCACCGGTGGGCGGCGCGCCGCCGATCTCCTCCGACCCGCCCTTCCACCACGACGCGCGCAAGCTGCTGCTGCCGATGTTCACCAAGACGGTGGTCGCCAGGCAGGAGCCGGCGACGCGGGCGTTCTGCCACTCGCTCATCGACGCGCTGGAGGGGCAGGACGTGGTCGACGCCGCCCGTGACTACGCCCAGCACATCCCGGTGCGCGTCATCAGCGACATGCTGGGCTTCCCGCCAGAGGACGGTCCGCGGTTCCGTGAATTCGTCGAGAACGCGCTGGAGGGCGTCAACCGGTCGGCGGAAGAGCGTATCGCCAGGATGGACAAGCTCTTCGACTACCTGCTGGAGCAGATCCGCGACCACGTCGCCAACCCGCGTGACGACCTCACGACCTACCTCGTCAACGCGGAGCTGTACGGCAGGAAGCTGGAACCGGCCCATGTGGCGGGCACGATGGCGCTGCTGCTCATCGCGGGCATCGACACGACGTGGAGCGCGATCGGCGCGTCACTGTGGCACCTGGCCAAGACTCCCGCCGATCGTGAGCGTCTGGTCGCCGAGCCGGCCCTGCTGCCGACCGCGATGGAGGAGTTCCTCCGGGCCTACGCGCCGGTCACGATGGCCCGGCTCGTCAAGGAGGACATGCACTGGAACGGTGTCGACATGAAGGCCGACGACTGGATCCTGTTGTCGTTCCCGGCGGCGAACCGCGACGAGGCCCAGTTCGACCGGGCGGGCGAGGTCATCATCGACCGCGAGGTCAACCGGCACGCCGCGTTCGGCCTGGGCATCCATCGCTGTGCGGGCTCGCATCTGGCCCGTATGGAACTGCAGGTCGCCCTCGAAGTCTGGCTGGAGCGGATTCCGCGCTTCGACCTCGCCGACCCGGCGGCGGTGACCTGGTCTGCGGGCCAGGTCCGCGGGCCGCGCACGCTCCCGCTGCGCATCGGCTGACCCGCGCCCGGGTCTCATCCGCCCCGCGGGGCGCCCGGCTTTCGCGGCCGGAGCCGACGGCGGCTGGATCGAGGTGGCGGCGTCCATATCGGCCTGTGTCGGTCCGTGTCGGTCCGTGTCGGTCCATGTGGTGCGACCGACGATGTGGGGGCCACTCCCCCTCACGCTTCGAAATCGGCGGGCCGGTGGCCGAGCGGGTCAGCCCGCGAAGAGGAGGAAGAGACCCACCACCGTGTAGACCACCATCAGCACCAGGAGGGGAACCTGCCCGAGGACGGCGGTCCTGCGGGGGAACAGGGCGAGCGCGCGGTCGTGGGCGAGCACGGTGCCGAGCACGTGACCGACGATGATGACCGTCACCTGGAGCATGGCGATCCCGGCGGGGGAGGTACCGACCGCCTGGACGGTCCAGTCCGCGGTGCCCAGCCAGTTGGCGCCGGTGCCCAGCGGATCGGAGAGCAGGGCGAGGGTCCGCTGCCCTTCGAGGAGGAGAAGCGTGTAGTAGTGGGCGACCACGTACCCGACGGCGATCGGGACGACCGCATGGGCGAGTTCGCCCGCCGTCGTTCCCGGCTCCGCCGCCCCCCAGCGACCGGCGAGCGCGGTCGCCCCGTGATACGCCGCGAGCACCAGGCCGATGACGATGAGCAGGCCCGCCGTTCCCATCACCGGCGCCGGCAGCGAGCTCTCCTGCACGAAGCGCACCCAGACCGGGGCGTTGGAGAGACTGTCGTACATGGTGGAGCCGAGAAGCACCACCACCAGCACCGTCAGCCCCGGCACCGGTCTGAGCCCGGCCATGCCGTCGAGCGAGTTACGCCAGGTCACGACGCCATCAGGGCGCCTGGTCACCGGGGCGAGGTGGCCGACGAGGGTGCTGTAGACCTCGAAGGCGTCCGCGTGGTCGAACCAGCGCGCCCCGAAGAGCACCGCTCCCCCGAGCACGAACGCGACGTACACGGCGAGCCAGGCCCCGATGACCGGCAGGGTGGCCCGTTCCGGGGCGACCAGTTCCAGCCAGACGAAGGCGAGGAGACCGCCCGCCGCGGGCCAGTAGCCGAGCCCCGACGGCAGCGGGCGTATCCCGTTCTCGGGGTCGCGTCCGAACCCCCTGCACGCCAGCAGGTGCAGTGTCCGCAGCGGGTTGAGGACCGGCCACACCGGTCCGAAAAGGAGCGAGAGCGGCACCAGGCCGACCCAGAACAGGACGTAGAACACGCCCGCCGTGGGATTCTCGACCCGGTCGGGGCCAAAAAGCAGGCCCACGCAGAAGTATGCCGCGGCGACGAGCCCGGCGACTCGCCAGAACCACGGCCACGCCCGCGCCGAGACCGTCTTTTGGACCAGGAAGGCGAGCGGGCGGGGGCGGCGGGCCTCGACGCCCAGCCGCGGCTCGCTCCACAGGGCGCCCAGCGCCACGAACGACACCAGCAGGGCGAGGATCGCACCGGCCAGCGCGGCCTCGAAGGGGATCGGCAGGTCCTGACGCCCGCCGATCCCGTGAGTCAGGAACATCACGCCGGCCTAGCGCACCACGAGCTGGAAGAGCTGCAGCTTCGAGTCGTGGGTCTCGACCTCGAACAGGCCGTCCTGGTCCGCGACGAACTCGATCGTCGCGGGCGTGCCGGGCGTCAGAGTCGCGGCCTCGTCGTAGCCGTGGACGTGCGCCTCGTCGGGCGCGTCGCCGGTCACCGTGATCCGTACCGTCTGGCCCTTGGTCACGTCGATCCGTCCGGGCGGGGGTGTCACCTGCCGTCCGGCGATGGTCACCGTGATCTCCTTGACCGTCGAGGCGCCGGGATCCGCGGCGGGCGAGCCACAGGCCGTGACCATCAGCAGGGTCACGCCGAGCATGAGCGCGGCGAGCAGGCGACGGGCAAGGGGGGAGGTCATGACTGTTCTCCTGGGGGGTGGGGTCGGGCCGACGAGCCGGCGTGGAGACGGGAACGGTGAACTCGGTGAGGGACGGGAAGGGAACGGCGAGTCGGCACGGGACCGGGGACGCCGGCGGAGCCGGGGCGCGGGTCAGCGTCGCCTGGAGGACTTGACCGCCTTCGCGCTTCCCGTCCTGCGCGACGCGGCCGCCGGCCGGCCCGCGGGTTTCCTCCCGGGCGGCCCGGTGGAGCGTCGCCGGACCTCCGCTCCGGAGGGCGACGGCCGTCGTGCCGCCCGGAGCACCATGAACCCCGCTCCGACGACGAGGAGGGCGGGCAGCAGCCACACCGACAGGTCGAAGCCCGACGTGGCCTGGGGCGCGTTCGAAACCGCGGCCTGAGGCGTGGCCTGGGGGGCGACGGGTCCGGCCGCCGCGGTCGACGGCGTGGTGGCACCGGGTTCCACCATGGCGAGCAGGGCGGGGTCGGGCTCGTTCGTGGGGGCCTTCCAGCCCTTGGGCGGACCCGACGTCGGGCCCTTGTAGGTGAACCGGACCTCTCCTGCCACCTTCTCACCGTCCGAGGCGACCGACATGTAGCGGGCGACGTACAGGCCCTTCTGCGGCCAGTGGGCGACGGGGACGGTCGCGGGGAACCCGGTGTGGTACAGGCTCGGCTGCCAGGTGCCGTCCACGAGGTTGTATTCCCTGACCGGTTCGTCGAGGCGCTTGGGCTGCCCGTGCGACCAGGGCTCGTCGACACGGACACCGCTGGGCGCGGTGACGGTGAAGTACGCGTTCGGGGCGGGCTTCTCGGTGAAGTAGAGCGCGAGCGACTCCATCGGCTCGTTGACCGTGCTGTCCTTGGCCGGCGTCGACATCGCGAGCTGACCGTGCGCGGAGGCGGGCGTCGCGAGGGTGGTCAGTGCGACGACGGCGACGACGGCCAGCACGAGCAGCTGGCCCAACCAGCGCGCCATCGCCACCTCTGCTCTCCACCGAAAGGCCCGGCGGCCTGGGAAATCACGGACGATTCCAGCCAATCATGGTCAATGCCCGTCGAGAATAACCGCCTTTGTCGCATATGAACAGAACTTTGGCACGCATCCAACCAAAGGCGGCCCGCGTGTCCCGCAGGACACGCGGGCCGTGCCGTTCCGGATCGCGGCTCGCCACGGATCCGGAACGGCGGGGACACCTCGTCCGGCCTCAGTCGTCGACCCAGCCGTGGGACCGGGCGAACGTCAGAAGACGATTCCTGACCTGCCCGATCTGAGCGCCCGTCAGCGTGGGCGCGTGCTCGATGAGCAACTCGGTCACCGCGCTGTTGAAGGACTTCGCCGACAACACGTCGCACACCCCCTCGTCATCGCCGAACTGCTGCGAGGGGACGGCGTCCGAGAGGGGCACGGCCGCGACCGGCCGCCGGGCCGGCGGCGGGTCCAGAAGGGTGACGGTCGAGACCTTCAGGCCCCGCTCGCCCTCCATGACCTCGTACTCCACCCGCAGGCCGGGCTGGAGGACGTGCCTGCTCTCACCGAAGTCGTTGGCGTGGAAGAACACATCCTCGCCCCCGCCGACCGCGGCGATGAACCCGTACCCGCGTACCTCATCGAAACGAAGGATCGTACCAACTGCCACCACAACACCACCTACACAGAGAATTTCACCACTTCACGCTCACCTTCCGGAACTGTCCAGCCGATGAATCCGGCCTGCCTGTCACACCGGACAACCCGATGCTAGACCGGACGACGCGCCGTGTCTCATCGCTTCCGTGCCACCACCCCGCGGAGCACCGCGCACATCGCCTCACGAGACCGCGTACGGGTCGCGCGGCGTGGATCGGTGTGCCCCCCGGACCCCACACCCCGGCGCAGCGCCCGTACGACGGGAATGCCAGGCTTCGGTAGCCGCGCCGACCGAGGGGAGCCAGCCGATGTCCCAGTCATCGACATCACCGACCTACGACGACGTCCTGAGTGCCGCCGCCCGCATCGCGCCACAGGTCCACCGCACCCCCGTGCTGCGCTCACGCCGGATCAACGACGGTGTCGGCGCCGACGTGGTGTTCAAGTGCGAGAACTTCCAGCGGATGGGCGCCTTCAAGTTCCGCGGCGCGTTCAACGCACTGTCACGGTTCACCTCCGAGCAGCGACGCGCCGGCGTGATCACCTACTCCTCGGGCAACCACGCCCAGGCGATCGCCCTGAGCGCCCGGCTGCTCGACATCCCGGCCACGATCATCATGCCGCACGACGCGCCGGCCTCGAAGGTGGCCGCCACCGAGGGGTACGGCGGGAAGATCATCCGATACGACCGCTACACCGAGCACCGGGAGGAGATCGGCCGCGCGCTCGCCGCCGACCGGGGTCTCACGCTGATCCCGCCCTACGATCATCCCGACGTGATCGCCGGTCAGGGCACCGCCGCCAAGGAGCTGTTCGACGAGGTCGGCGATCTCGACGCGCTCTTCGTCCCCCTGGGCGGAGGCGGGCTGCTCTCCGGCACGGCGCTGTCGGCGCGCGCGCTGTCGCCCGGCTGCGCGCTGTACGGCGTCGAGCCGGAGGCGGGCGACGACGGGCGGCGGTCGCTACGTCAGGGCTCCATCGTCCAGATCGACACGCCGAAGACCATCGCCGACGGCGCGCAGACCCAGCGGCTCGGCACCCACACCTTCGAGATCATCCGCCGCGAGGTCGACGACATCGTCACCGCCACCGACGCCGATCTCGTCGACGCGATGAAGCTCTTCGGATCGGCCATGAAAATCATCGTCGAGCCCACCGGATGCCTCGGCCTGGCCGCCGTCCGCGACCTCGCCGGCCGGCTGGACGGAAAACGGGTCGGTGTGATCGTCAGCGGCGGCAACGTCGACCTCGACCGCTACGCCTCCCTGCTCGCCTCCTGAGCACCACGCCCGGGCCCCGGCCGGAGGGCCGGGGGCTGGGGGGACGGCCTTCGCGGAGCCCTTGGGACGAACCGGCCTTCAGCGTGGGGGCCCACCGAACCCGTCAGTACCCCTCGCCGCCCTCGCCGTCGAGGTCGCGACCGTACGGCGTGGTCAGCGGACCCGGCCGGTAGGCCGGGATCGTCGCCATCGGGGGGCGTTCGGCGACGGCGACGTCCCTGACGCTCACCTGGTGGCCGTCCGCGCCCCGGCGGAACTGGGCCAGGCGAGGAGACGGCCGGTGCAGGGAGACCATCATGTTCTGGCGTTCCAGGCGTGACCAGGAGGTCTGCAGGATCTGGGCGGCCATCCCGCCGAGCGCCTCCGTCGACTGGTGGGAGTGCACCCGGCGTCCCAGGTCGACCTGGGCCAACGCGTCGAGACCCGCGAGATCGAGCAGGTCGATCAGCAAGGCGAGTTCCACGCCGTAGCCGGTGACGAACGGGACGCTCTCCAGCACGGACCTGCGCCCGGCGTACTCCCCCGCCAGAGGTTGCACGAACCCGGCCAGCCGCGGCCAGTGCAGGTTGAGCAGGGGGCGCGCGACCAGCTCGGTGACCCGCCCGCCGCCGCTTCGCGCGTTCCACAGGGGCCGGTCGTAGCAGCCCTTGACGTAGACCACCGCCGGGTCGGCGAGCAGCGGGCCGAGCAGCCCGGTCACGAAGGACGTGCGGAACTCGCGCAGATCGGCGTCGACGAAGACCAGCAGGTCGCCGGAGGTCGCGGCGAGGGACTTCCAGAGCGCCTCGCCCTTGCCGTCCAGCGGTTTGAGATCGGGCAGGACCTCGTCCTGGGCGACCACCCTCGCCCCGGCCCGCATGGCGCGTACGGCGGTCTCGTCGACGGAGCGGGAGTCGATGACCACGAGTTCGTCGACGAGCGGAACGGCCTCCATGAGGTCGCGGCGGATCGCGGTGACGATCTCCCCGACCGTGTCCTCCTCGTCGCGGGCGGGCAGTACGACACTGATCGTCGTCTCACCCTTGGCTTCCAGCAGCTCCGGCAGCGTCCAGTCACCCGACGACGAGGTACGCCCACGTAGCCATGCCTCGACCTCAGGCAGCACGACCCACCCTTCCCATCACCTCGGCGGTTAGAAGTATCACCCTATGTGGCGCTGATTCCCGACACCTACCTGCTCCCGTCTCCGCCACGCAGGTGGGAAGATCGGTTCAGTCCGGAATGAGGGGGGGCGGTATGAACCCGGTAGCCGTGATGCGGGCGGCGCGCGGCGTCCGCGACGAACTCGACGGTCTGATGGGGGGTGCCTCCGGCGAGCTTCGTGACCGGCTGGATCCGCTGCTCGCCGAGGCGGGCAGCCGGCCCTCGGACCAGCTGGCCGGCGCGGTCATCAGGCTCGTCGCCGAGTACGGCCCCGCCTGGGACCGGCTCACCTCGCTGCTGAGCCTGGAGCGGGGCCTCGCCCCCGAGCAGGTGCTTTCCCTCCTCTCCCGGCGACCGGGCGCCGAGCCGGGCTCGCACGGGAGCGGGAGCGGCCCTCCGCCGCCGGGCGGCGCGGCCCCCGCCCCTCCCTCCTGGGGCGCGGCGCCCTCGAACGGCGCGGGCGCCGCCGGCTGGGATCCGGCCGACGCTCCGTCGACCGGCTCCTACACGCCCGCCTGGGTGCTCCCCGACATGGGCGGGCAGAGGCGTCCCGCCCCGGCTCCCGGGCAGGTGCCCGGAGAGAACCCGGCGCTGTTCCCCGAAGCACCTCGGACGTCTGCGGAGCCACCGTCCCCGACGCCCCGGGCGCCGTCACCGCAGGTCTCCGCGCCGCAGCCCGCCGCCGCGGCACCGGCGGCACCAACCGGGCCTCCGGCCGCGGCGCCGATTCCCGCGCAAGACCGGGGCCCGTCGATCCTCGACCGGCTGACCGGGGCCTTCCGCAGGCGGCGCAAGGAGGCGCCGGCCCCTGCCCCGAGGGCCGGGTGGGAGGCGATCCCGCTCATCGAGGCTCCCGCCGAGGCGGTCGCGGGCTGGGGCTCGGAGGTGACGATCGGCGTCGCCCCGGTCCAGGGGCAGGACGGCACCGCGACACCGCGCGAGCCGATCGACCTGGACATCCAGATCGTCGCCGAGGGCTTCGACGCCCCCGGTGGCCGGCGGGTGCGGCTGCGCGCCGACGAGGCGTCACCGTACCCGCGGGCCGTGGTCAACCTCGCCGCCCTCGCCCAGGAGGAGCCGGAGGCCGCCCGGCAGATCCAGGTGACCTACGCGGTGCGCGGCCAGGTGGTCGGGTTCGGCCTGCGGGCGGTCACGGTCCACGCCTCGCCCGGCGACCTCGGCGGACATGAGGCGCTGGAGCCGGTCTCGGGCACCCGCATCCGTCCCGCCCTCATGGGGGAACCCGCCGACGTCACGGCGATCATCGTCCACGGCGACAGGCCGGGGCTGCTGTGGTGGACCTACCAGTCACCGCACTTCGTCACCCCCGACCAGGCCGACCCCTGTGACCTCGGCACCCGGGTCTCGGAGTTCGGCCGGCATCTGACCGGCCGGGGCCGTCTCTCCCAGGAGCTGGGACGGGAGGTCGGCTCGCGTGTGCCCTGGGGGTTCTGGGAGCTGCTGTACGCGGTGGCCGGCCGGGTCGCGCCGCGCCGCCCGAACGTGCTCATCCTCTCCCAGGAGCCGCACGTGCCCTGGGAACTGGCCGTGCTCGAGCAGCCCTACGATCCCTCCCTGCCCCCTTACCTGAGCTGCCAGCTGGCGACCGGCCGCTGGCCCCTCGGCGGACGGCGTCCCGAGCTGCCCCCTCCCGTGAACGCGCGGGCCGACCACATCGCGGTGGTGTACGGCGGGGCGCAGGCGCATCCGCTGGTGACGGAGTACGGCGCCACGCCGGTCTCCCCCGCGCTCGGCGACGTCCTGGGCGCACTCAGGCAGGGGCCCGACGTCGTCCACTTCGCGGACGGAGGGTCCGCGTCCGAGGCGCTGGACTACGAACTGGCCGGTGCCCCGTTCGTCTTCCTGGAGGAGCCGGGGGACGCCCAGGCGTTCCTGCTGGCGGGCGCGAGCGGGGTCGTGGCCCCGCTCTGGCCCGCGGGCGGCGGTCTGGCGCCGGAGTTCTATCGGCGCTGTTTCGCCGGTGAGCCCCCGGCCGAGGTGCTGCGGTCCATGCGCGGGCAGGCTCCCGACAGCGCGGGCGCCTACCGGTTCCACGGCCACCCGTCCCTGACACTGCGCCGGACGGTCCCGCCCACGGGGTGAGGCGATCCTTCTCGCTTCCGGCCCACGGCGTGGGCCTTCGTGACGAGGATCCTCATCGCGGAGGTCTCCGGGGACTCCTCGGGGAGGCGTCGAGACCCGCCGCGGCGTGCTGCGGCGACGCCGAGAGAGGCCGGGACCCGCGCGTCTCAGCCCGCGGCGTGGCGCTCCAGGAAGGTGTAGACGTCGGCCTCGTCCACCCCTGGGAAGGACCCGGGTGGCAGCGCGGCCAGAATGTGGGAGTTGCCGCGGGCCGAGGGCCAGGCGTACCCCTCCCAGCGCTGGGTCAGCTCGGCGGGCGGGCGGCGGCAGCACTCTCCGGTGGGGCAGCCGGATCTGGTGCGGGTGGTGGTCTCCCTGCCGCGGAACCAGCGCGACTCCCGGTAAGGGACACCGAGGGTGATGGCGAAGTCCCGCTCGCGCGAGATGTCGACGTGCGCGAGGCAGAAGTAGGTGCCGGTGGGCGAATCGGAGTACTGGTAGTGGACGGAGAAGCGGTCGGGTGACAGGAAGACCTGGCGTCCCGACCACTGCAGGCACATGCGCTGGCCCTCGATCGCGCCCTGCTCGTCGGCGGGGAAGACGATGCCGTCGTTCTCGTACGCCTTGTAGATGATCCCGTCGGCGTTGTTGCGGACGAAGTGGCAGACCAGGTCGAGGAAATTGGTCGCCAGGTTGGTGAAGCGGTGCGCGGCCATCTCGTAGGAGACGGCGAACACGTCGCGCAGGTCCTCCACGCTCAGCGCGCGGTCCTTCTTCGCCTCCCGCAGGTACGGTACGGCGGCGGCCTCGGGCACCAGGACGGCGGCGGCGAAGTAGTTGGCCTCGGTCCGCTGGCGCAGGAAGTCGGCGAAGTCGCGCGGCCTGTGGTGGCCGAGGGAGAGATGGCCGAGGGTCTGCAGCAGGATCGTGCGCGGGGTGTGCATGCCGACCTGCTCGTGCTTGACGTAGATGCGCCGGTTGCGCAGGTCGGAGATGGAACGCACGGTGCGCGGCAGGTCCTGGACCGTCTGGACGGTGTAGCCGAAGTGGCTGACCAGCGCCTGGACGGTGCTCTGCGACAGCGCGCCCGAGCGGTAACCGACCGCGGCGAGCGCCTCGGCGGCGGCCTGTTCGATCTCCGCGAAGTAGTTGCCCTGCTCGCGCTGCTTGCGGCGGAGTTCGGCGTTGGCGGCGCGGGCCTCCTCGGGGGTGGCGGTCCCCCTGGCCTGGCGTGAACGCAGCTCCTCGTAGAGGCCGAGAATGTGTTCGAGCACGTCGTTGGGGACGCGGGCGGAGATCTTCAGCCTGGCGAGGCCGAGCCCGGCGTACAGGGGGTCGCGCTGCGCCTCCTCCAGTGCCATCTCCAGCTGGGCCCGCCGGTTGGGTGCCTGCCTGCGGAGCAGCTCCTCGATCGGCACGTTGAGCGCGGCGGCGAGTGACTTCAGCAGCGACAGCTTCGGCTCGCGCTTGCCGTTCTCCAGCAGGGAGAGCTGGCTGGGCGCGCGGCTCACGCGTTCGCCCAGGTCGGAAAGGGTGAGGCCGCGCTGCTTGCGCAGGTGTCTCAGCCGCTGGCCGAACGCGATGAGATCGAGCTCCTGCGTCAAGGAAAGCGGTTCTTCACCGACCAAAGATGCCATGACACGATGCTAAACGAAATTTCCGAGGAAATTTCGCCTCCCTGCAGGTCGCGGAGCGGGCACCCCGCCCCCGCACCCGAAGCCGCCGGAGCCCTCCTCGCATCGGCTCCATCCGGGGTCGCGGTCACCGGCCCTCGCGACGACTCCGGCCGGTGACCGCGATCACCGGATCTCCGCGCCGGAGCCCGCGCCTGCCCTGGCGGCGGTCCGCGAACACCCGATCCCGGCACAAGAATTGGTCTAGTCCATATAGAAAACTATTAACTTCTTCTCCCCTGAATACCGGCAGGTATTGATGTCGGAAGAATAATTTCTATTCTTTCGTCCGACTCGACCTTGTTTGACCGTTTCGTCGGAGCACACACTCGAGGTAGGCCACCCAGGGGACGAAAAGGAGTCACCGATGAACGATCGCCTCAAGGGAGCCGCAGACGAGCTGCGGCACGAGTGGGAGACCAACCCCCGATGGAAGGGGACCGAGCGGACCTACACGGCCGAGGACGTGGTTCGACTCAGAGGTTCCGTCCAGGAGGAGCACACCCTCGCCCGGCTCGGCGCCGAGCGGCTGTGGGACCTGCTGAACACCGAGGACTACGTGCACGCCCTGGGCGCGCTCACCGGCAACCAGGCCGTGCAGCAGGTCAAGGCCGGGCTCAAGGCCATCTACCTGTCCGGCTGGCAGGTCGCCGCCGACGCCAACCTCGGCGGCCAGACCTACCCCGACCAGAGCCTCTACCCGGCCAACTCGGTCCCCGCCGTCGTGCGGCGCATCAACAACGCGCTGCTGCGCGCCGACCAGATCACCTGGTCGGAGGGCGACCGGGACGCACCGCACTGGCTCGCGCCGATCGTGGCCGACGCCGAGGCCGGCTTCGGAGGCGTGCTGAACGCCTTCGAGCTGATGAAGGGCATGATCGCCGCAGGTGCCGCCGGGGTGCACTGGGAGGACCAGCTCGCCTCGGAGAAGAAGTGCGGCCACCTCGGCGGCAAGGTGCTCGTCCCCACCGGCCAGCACATCAAGACCCTCAGCGCCGCCCGCCTCGCGGCGGACGTGCTGGGCGTGCCGACCCTGATCATCGCGCGGACCGACGCTCAGGCCGCGACCCTGCTCACCACCGACGTCGACCCCCGCGACCAGGCGTTCACCACCGGCGACCGCACCGCGGAGGGCTTCTACCGGGTCCGCAACGGCGTGGACGCCTGCATCGCCCGTGGCCTGGCCTACGCGCCCCACTCCGACCTGCTGTGGATGGAGACCTCCACCCCGGACCTGGACGTGGCCCGCGAGTTCGCCGAGGCGATCAAGGCCGAGTACCCCGACCAGATGCTGTCCTACAACTGCTCGCCCTCGTTCAACTGGAAGAAGCACCTGGACGACTCCACCATCGCCAAGTTCCAGCGGGAACTCGGCCACATGGGCTACAAGTTCCAGTTCATCACGCTGGCGGGCTTCCACTCACTGAACCACTCGATGTTCGACCTCGCCCGGGGGTACGCCGAGGAAGGCATGACCTCCTACGTCGAGCTCCAGGAGGCCGAGTTCGCCTCCGAGGCGCGCGGCTACACCGCCACCCGCCACCAGCGCGAGGTGGGCACCGGATACTTCGACCTGGTCAGCACGGCCATCGCGCCGGACTCCTCCACCACGGCCCTGAAGGGGTCGACGGAGGAGCAGCAGTTCGCAGAGGCTCACTGACTCTCCGAACCGAGCTCGCCAGGACGACCTCCAGGGCATGGGAGGTTCCCGATACGGGCTCGACGACCAGGTCGTCGACCAACCGGTCAACGGACCCCGCCGCCCGGATTCCCTCCGAATCCGGGCGGCGGGGTTCTCGCGTCTTCCCGACCGTCCCGTCTCCGGCCCATGGGGGTCCCCCTGACGACCGTCCGCCGTCCCCGGGGAGCTCTTCTCCTGGCGGGGGCGGCGGACGGCCGGGGGGCGGCATCTCAGCGGCCGACCGCCTCGATGAGCTTGCGGCGCTGCTGGGTACCGAGACCTCCCAGGCGGCGCGCCTCGTCCACATCGGCCTGCTCCATCAGCTGCGCGGCCTTGACCGTTCCGACCCCGGGCAGGGCTCGAAGGGCCTGGGACACCTTGATGCGCTTGGCGATGTCGTCCTCACGGCTAAGCAGTTGCTCCAGGCTGAGCGCGCCGTTCTTGACCTCGGCGAGAAGCTTGGCGCGAGCCGTGCGGGTCTCGGCGGCCTTGACCAGGGCGGCCTGACGCTGTTCGGGGGTGAGCTTGGGCAAAGCCATGGTGTTTTCTCCCTGATGACGGTAATTCCAGGGTTCTGCTACCCAAAGCACCCCGGTTAATCATCGAAGGACATACAGATAGATCCCTGACATACGTGCTGTGCATCACGATATGCCCGTTTGGTTACCCCACTCTTACCTGGTACTCCGTAGCCTCGGGCTCATGGGTATCTGGCGAAGTCCTCAGGGCATCGAGGTCGAGGCGGTCGTGGTCCGCAACGACCCCTGTCTGCTGGTCACCCGCCGAATCGACGGACGGCGGGTCCTCGTGGCGTACTGCATGAGCGTCCGCGAGGTCGGAGAGCACGTCGACCTGGCGGAACTGGTCCCGGCGTAGACGGATTCCCGCGCATACGAACGACCGATCTCGAATCAGATCCGAGTCTTGTCCGGTACGCCTGTCAACTTCCGCGACCATTGGGACGTCAAGTAGTCAGGGAGGCTCGATGGATGTTCTGATCGGCCTCGTTGACGAAGATCTCCTGCTGGAGCTCATCCTCGTCGAGGCACTGCACACGGAGGCGGAACGGCTGGCCGCCCAGCCCGAACGCTGAACGAGGACGGGTGCCCGCCGCCGAACGGCGGGCACCCGCGCGGCGAACGCGGGACGGAGCAGCGGGGCGGAGGTCCGGTTCGCCGGGGAGGCATCTCGCTCTCGCGACCGGTGCGCGGGGGAACGGGGCTCGATTCACCGGGCGCCGATGGCGTTAACTGTTCCCTATGAACAAGCGCGAGCTGATCGAGAAGGCCGCCGCCGAGGCCGGGCTCACCCGGAGGCAGACGGCCGCGGCTCTCGACGCGATCCTGGGGACGATCCAGACGGCCGTGGCGGCCGAGGACAAGGTGGCGATTCCCGGGTTCGGATCCTTCGAGATCGCGCACAAGCCCGCACGGACCGGACGCAACCCGCAGACAGGAGAACCGCTGGAGATCGCGGAGACCTGGACGGCGAAGTTCAAGCCCAGCCCGGGGTTCATGGGCCTGATCCGCCAGCGCAAGAAGGACGACTCCTCCGTGCCGGCCGTCGGAGCCTCACCCCGGGATGTGAGCGGGGCCGAGGACGTGAGCCGGGAGCCGTGACGAAGGCCGCGGCGACGGGCGGGCCAGGAAGGCGGTGGCCCCCGGGGAAGTATCCATTCCCCGAGGGCCTTGAGTGCCGCCGTATCGGGGCACCGGCCCGTTTAAGGATCCGGGTCACTCGTAATGAGGTCGCACTCTGCCGTTAAGTTATAGACGCACGTGGAGCGTCCAGCGGGACTCGAACCCGCACTCGACCTCGTCGCCCGTATCCGTTCGATCCGGCGCCCGGCGGCGAATGCTGAATCTGGAGCGAGAGTCTGAGCGTGAGCGGTTGCCTCTGCCGGTTGGGCTATCCCGGCTCGGAGGTGCCGGGAGGGGGTCTCGAACCCCCACTGTCGCCGCGATCAGTCTGACGGTTCAGTTTCAGCTTTCGCGCTTTCGCGCATCCCCGTGCTCCAACGGGGAGTCTTGTGATCTTACCCGAGAACGTAGCCCAGCACCTTCTCACCGACGCGCTGATAGGTGATCTCGGTGCCGTTCGCCTCCTCACGGGCGAACTTCACCGCGTTCTGAAGCCTGCCGACCCGCTCCAGGAGCTCGTTGACCCGCTTTTGAGGCATGGCCCCCGAGAAGGTGACCTTGGTCCAGAAGCCGACGACGATGTCCTCGTGGTAGACCTCGACCTGGGCCGGATGCTTGTCGGTGGCCTCCGCCTTGACGTGGTTGCGGGGCACCTTCTTGGTGCGGGTCGTCTTGACCGGATCGGTTCGCCAGCAGTCGGTCGACTGGTCCAGCGTCCACGCCTCGGCGGCGTCCAGGACGGGCAGCTTGGCGATGAAGGCGTGCAGGTCGACCAGCTGCTTCTCCAGAAACAGCAGGTAGGTGACGGGCACGTCCTCCAGGAGGGTGGAACCGTCGACCTTGATGTCGGCCCTCGCCGAGCAGTTGGCCCAGTCCTTGGTGGCGGTGACGTCGAACAGCCGGGTGAGCGCGGCGCCCACCTGCTTGAGCAGATCCTCACCCTGCACCTGCACCCGGGTCGACTCCGGGGGCAGTTGCTCGCCCTCGTCGTCGACGGGCTGATAGGTCCGCGAGAGACCCGACAGCAGGATGTTCTTCTGGATCGTGTGGTAAGCGTCGGTCACCTTGCGCTGGGTGTCGGACTTGACGCCCTTCTCCACGGCGAGGATCTGGTTCAACTTGGTCGCCATGGGTGACACCGTAGTGGGAAGATCACCCATATAACATCGATTTTCCGCAGATCACCTCTCGCGGTACCCGCCGCGTGCCGCGCGGGCGGCCCAGCGGCCGTCGAGGTGGTCGACACGCAGCGGACGCCCGAAGCACTCCGAGAGGTTCTCCGCGGTCAGGGTCTCCGCCACCGGCCCGCTCACCTGAACGCGGGCGTCACGCATCAGCAGGGCGTGGGTCGTGGTGGCCGGGACCTCCTCCAGGTGGTGGGTGACGGTGACCGTGGTCAGCACCGGGCGGCTCTCCGCCAGGTCCTCCACCGCGGTGATCAGATCCTCTCGGGCGGGCAGGTCGAGCCCGGCGAACGGCTCGTCCAGCAGCAGGACCACCGGCTCGGACATCAGCGCCCTGGCGACGCGGACGCGGGCACGCTCCCCCTGGGAGCAGACACGGAAAGGCCGGTCCGCGAGGTCCTTGCAGCCCATGTCGGCGAGCAGGTGATGGGCGCGCTCGTGCTCGGCGGGGCCGTAGCGGTCCCAGAGCGGGGCGCTGGTCCCGGTGTGGCCGGTCAGCACGACGGTGTGGGCGGTGGCCCCCTCCTCCTCCAGCAGTTCCTCGTCGACGAGCCGCTGGCTGGCCGCGACGAGGCCGATGTGGCGGCGCAGCTCACGAAGATCGACCCGGCCCAGCCGCTGGCCGAGCACGGTGACGGCCCCCTCGGTGGGATGACGTACGGCGGCGGCCAACGAGAGCAGCGTGGTCTTCCCGGACCCGTTGGGGCCGAGCACCACCCAGTGCTCTCCGTATCCGACCCGCCAGTCGACGCCCTCCAGCAGGGTGCGGCCGACCACCCGGACCCCGACGCCGCCCAACTCCACCGCACCGGACACAGGCCCGCCCATCGGTATCCCCCTCCGCGTCGATTCGCGGCGCTCACTTTAACCGATGCGCCGATATCTCCCCGTAAATCATCCGAAAAGCGGGTCTCAGCCCATCTGTAGGGACGGGCCCGGGGTGGGGTGCGGGGCGATGGTCGTCCCCGAGGGGGCGGGGACGGTGGGGGTCGGGACCGGGCTCTCGCCGTCGCCCGTCTGCGGAATCTGGGTGAAGGAGGGCTTGGTGCCGCCCGAGGGCCTGGGGTCGCCCGAGGCCGTCGGGCAGCCCCTCGCCCTGCCCTTGCCCCTGGCGGGCGTGTCCGCGCAGTCGCGCGGGCCGTCACCGTCGCGGGGCGAGTCACCGGAGCCACCGGGGCCGCGAGGGCGTTCCGGCGCCGGCTCCTGCCGTCGGTCAAGGCCGTCATAGCTCATAGTGGGCAGTGAGACGGTCCTGGTGGTGGTGATCTTCAGGGTGGGGGGAGCGATCGGCGTCCGTTCCCTCGGCGTGCCGGAGGGCGGACGGGTAGCGGCGCGGAAGATGGAGCCCGAGGGAGTGTCCTCGGCGGGGAGGACCACCGGCACCGGCTCCGGGATGTCGGTGCCGGCGTCGGCACCGGACCCGCCGCCACCGGTCGCCGCGGCCACGGTGACCGCCGCCATGGAGACCGTGGCCAGCGCCGCGAAGCCCGCCTGCGACAGATGCGCACCCTTGCGCGCGGCTCTGCGTGACCTCTTGCCGGAGATCTCCACCGGGACCGAGGGCTCGTCACGCAGGGAAGGGGGAGGGGAGGACCGGGCGGACGCGTGCGGCAGGCGGGACGAGGGCGGGGCCTCAAGCCGCACCCTCCCGGCTCCCGGGGTGTAGGGCACCGGGGTCCAGATCTCCGCCAGCACCTCCGCGACCGCCTCGCGCAGGTCCCAGGGGTCGCCCACGCCGCCTGCCGCGAGCAGCGCGCCGAGCAGGTCGGCCGCGCTGGGGCGTTCGGCGGGGTTCTTGGCCAGGGACGCCTCGACGGCCGGGCGCAGCAGCGCGGGCACCGAGGCCACCCTCGGCGGCTCGACCAGGATGCGCCGGGTCAGCGTGTCCGCCTCCCCCGCGCCGAAGGGGTGGTGGCCGCCGGCCGCGTAGGCGATCAGGCAGCCCCAGGCGAAGACGTCGGAGGCGGGCATCGCGAGCCCTCCGGTGAGCCGCTCGGGGGCGACCCAGCCGGGGCTGCCCATGACCTGCCCGGCCTGCGTGTGCGCGGCGAGCACGTCGACGTCCCTCGCGATACCGAAGTCGATCACCCGGGGACCGGTGTCCGACAGCAGCACGTTGCCGGGCTTGAGGTCGCGGTGGACCAGCCCCACCTCGTGGACCGCCACCAGCGCGGCGGCCACCCCCAGGGCGACCCCGTACGCCAGGTCGGGGGTGAGGGGACCGTGCTCGGAGACCACCTGGGAGAGCGCGGATCCGGGAACGTACTCCGAGACCAGATAGGGACGGCCCTTGTCGGTGCCGTCCTCGATCACCGCGGCGGTGCAGAAAGGCACCACTCTTCGGGAGAATCGCACTTCTTCCGCGAAACGGGCGCGGAGCGTGGCATCGTTGAGATGCACCGGGTGCGGCGTCTTGAGCGCCACCACCCCGCCCTGCGGATGCTCGGCCAGATAGACGATGCCCATCCCGCCCACTCCAAGACGGCCGAGCAGAAGGTAGCGGCCGATGATGACCGGATCCCCGACGGTCAGCGGCCGCACACCGGTCGGCATGCCGTTCACAGGACCTGCTCCCCCACGTGCCATCCTCGTTGAGCCTCTCGTGCGCGGGCTACCGGCAAGCACACTGTGGCGGGATTCGGGCGTCCTTCGCCCTCGACCGGCCAGAAGGGGTATGAGAGGTAAGGCGAATGATCCCTCAGGGTAAGAAATCCGTGGTGTGAGGGATGCCTCTGGGGCGTGGTGGAACGGTGTGACCAGGGCGGGATGCCCGCGGCCCATCGCGGGCGCCGCGTCTCAGGCGGCGGCGGATCCGGGGCGCGCGGACCGCTCGCGGAGCGCCGGAGCGGTGTCCTCGGCGGTGAGATCCGGCGCGGAGAGGTCGGGGACGGAGAGCCCCGGCGGGAGAAGATCCGGCACGGAAAGATCCGGCACGGCGAGGTCCGACGTGGTCAGGTCCGCCATCGCGCGACTCCGCTTCGAGCCGTCACGAACGGGCAGGAGGTCCTGGGCCGCGGCGAGGAAGCGGGCGATGTGCGGATACACCTCGCGGGCCTCGGGGACGACGTCGGCGAGGAGGGGGAAGACGTGCGGCATGCGGGGCCACTCCTCGTAGGTGACCGGCACCCCCGCGGTGCGGGCCCGCTCGGCCACGCGGCGGCCCTCGTCGCGCAGGACCTCGGTGGAACCGGTGACGACCATCAGCGGGGGCAGGCCGGTGTAGTCGCCGAGGACCGGGGAGAGCAGGGGGTCGTGGGGGTCGAGGCCCGCGGTCCAGCGGCGGGCGAGCCACTCGACGCGGCCGGCCGGGATCATCGGGTCGAGCAGGCGGTTGACCCTGCGGGGCGTGCCGGTGAGATCCGCCCACGGGGAGAGGCACACGGCGGCGGACGGCAGCGGCATCTTCCGGTCCCGCAGTGCCAGGAGCGTGGCGAGGGTGAGGTGACCTCCGGCGGAATCCCCGCTGAAGACGACGTCGGCGGGGTCGTACCCGTTCTCCAGAAGACATCGGTAAGCGGCGATCGCGTCCTCCAGGGCCTCGGCCGGCCGGTGGACGGGCCCCTGGCGGTAGTCGACCGCCAGCACCGGGCGCCGGGTCGCGGCCGCCAGGCGCCAGGTGATCGGCCGGTGGGTCGCCGGGGAGCAGGCGAAGTAGCCTCCGCCGTGGAAGTAGAGCAGGACCTTGTCCTCGTCGAGGTCCTCCCCGGCGCGGACCCACTCCCCCGGGCACGGTCCCGCTTCGTCGGGGGTGACGGTGACGTGGACGGGCAGACGGAGGGGCACTCTGCCCGCCAGCGCGACGAGGCGTGAGGCCGCGACGAAGCCGACGTCGTTTCTCAGCAGCAGGTCGGAGATGGGCTTGAAGGTGCCACGCATGATCACATTAAGAGCCGCGGCCTGCCAGCTGAAGGGATAGGCCGGGCTGACGTCCATATCGATCTCATCGTGCATGGGGGACCTCCAAAAAGGACATTCCCCCCAGAATGGGCTTATATCGGCGATTGAACATATCGAGGATATTACAAATATGTATCATATAGGTACACGTTACTCTTAAGTAACATTTGCCCACCAAGCGTAATCGCGCCTGGAAGACGGGGCCGGATCGTCTCCGGCCGGCCCTCCGTCGCACCCCACCTCGCGCCGCCGCGGGGCCGGGACGGTGTTCCCCGTCACACCGGCGTTCGGCGAACCGGCGCACGGCTCTGGACGGGATCGGCGAGATCCTCCGGACCTCACCCCCGAGCATCTCGATGTCGGCCACGACAACCGCGCCCCGGAGGCCGAGCCGTCTGCCACGAGCCCTCGCCGAGCTAAATGTGATGCTTGTCACACAAGAGACGATCACCGCGGATCGCGGGGCATCTCCTGGCAAGCGGTTGAAGCGCCCTTGACGCGAACGGTCTTCTTCGTCCGCAAGCCCGGTCTTGCGGAAGTGCCCCCACCGCCACCCCTCGCCACCGGCAACCCCCCGCACATGGCCACGCCCCCCTCAAGAGGAGGTCGGCGAAACGACCGGTCGATCATCGGCCCGGGACGGGCGGCCATCATGAACGATCTACCAAAAGTGGCTCTGAGCAGGGATTCTTCAAAGCGAGGGAAGCTTTCTCAGGAGTAATGTCGCCACCTTGTCAAAGGGTTTCTGACATACCGTAACGCTATGGACAGCGACAAGCTCCTGGGTGAGTCCCTGTGCGCCCGGCGCGAACTCACCGTCCCCGAACAGGCAGGGCTCCCCCCGCCGGGTTGCCGGCGGACACCGGAGCCGCGCCGGGAAGAGGCGGCCACACCCGCCGGGGTCACCGGCCGCCGGATGGACCTGCCGGCCTCCGGCCGGATGGGCGACACCCTCCGCGACCGGCTGGAGCACAGGGACGACCTGCCGGGCAGCCTCTCCGCGCCGGCACCGCCATGAAGGGCATGATGGGGTCGCGACTGCACTCGATCCAGGCGCGATACACGATCGTCACGACGATGGTGCTGCTGGTCATCCTCTCCGTGGTGGGAGCGAGCATCGACATGGCGATCCGCTACCGGATCCAGGACGACGCCTTCGGCAACGCCGAGCAGATCGCGAGCCAGTGGAGCGCGATGGTGAGGATGGGCACCCTTCCCCACCCGATCCCCGTCTCGCCTCCGGTCAAGCTCGCCCAGGTGGTGAACGCCCACGGCGTGGTCGTCAACTCCAGCGCGGGGGCGGCGGGCATAGCACCGATGAGCTCCTACCGCCCTCCGCCCGACGACCGGTTCCAGCGGCTGACAGAGGGCTCCCTCATGGTCACGGCCATCCGGGTATCCGCCGAGGCCGACTCACCCGTCGTCTACACCGGTCTCAAGGAACCGCCGATCCTGTACAAGAACCACCTGGAATACCTCATCGGCGCGGGCCTCCTCGTTCTCCTCGCCCTGGCGTCCTGGGTCACCTGGTGTGTCGTGGGCCGGACGCTGCGGCCGGTGGCGGCGATACGCGGGCGAATGTCGGAGATCACGGGGAGCGACCTGAGCCTGCGGGTGCCCGTCCCGCCGGGCGAGGACGAGATCGCGCTGCTCGCCCACACCGCCAACCAGACCCTGACGCGGCTGGAGGAGTCCGTGGAACAGCAGCGCCGGTTCGTCTCCACCGTCTCCCACGAGCTCAGGACCCCGATCTCGGGGCTGCGCCTGCAACTGGAGGAGGCACTGCTCTACCCCGACGACACCGATCCTCGCGACACCATCAGGAGCGCGCTGACGGTCAGCGGCCGCCTGGAGGCGATCGTGAACGACCTGCTGCAGCTGGCCAGGCTGCGCGCCGCCGACCCCGTGCCGCAGGAGCTCATCGATCTCGGCGCCCTCGTGACGGAGGAGGCGGCCCAGGGCACCGGGCTGCCGGTACGGGTCCAGGCGGCCGACGGAATATGGGTCCGCGGCTCCCGGATCCAGCTGATCCGGGTGGTGGGCAACCTTCTGAGCAACGCGCGCCGGCACGCCGACAGCAGCGTCGAGGTCTTCGTCGGCTTCGAGGACGGCAAGGCCGTCGTGGCCGTGGTCGACGACGGCGCCGGCATCGCGCCCGCCGATCGCGAGCGCGTCTTCGAACGCTTCACCCGCCTGGACGACGGGCGTCTGCGCGACTCCGGTGGCAGCGGACTCGGCCTCGCCATCTCCCGCGACATCGCCCACGCCCACCGGGGAACCCTGCTGATCGAGGACTCGCCGCGAGGGGCGAGGTTCGTCTTCCGGCTGCCGCTGTCGGACGCGCAGCCGCGTGAGAACGGCTCGCAGGCCACGCTCGACGACACGGGGAAGGCCCCACCGCCCGCCAACAGTGCCGCCGGCGAGAAGAACTCCGACGAAGAGAGCACCGCCGAGAAGAACGACGGCGCCAAGGGCCGCGGCGAGGAGAACCAGGTCGGCCCTGCCGGGCACCACCGGCGATGACGGGGGTCGCGCTCATCGGGAGTCCTCTTCCGGGCGGGCGACCGGCACCGAAGCGGGAACCCTCACGGGCGAGCACGGGAATCCCGCAAACGCGCTGATCTTGAGAAGGATGTCAGCGGACTCCTTCGTACTCCTCCTCGTACTCCTCGTCGTCCCGGAACCGCGGCGCCCAGCGGGAGGGCATCAGCACCGGCAGGAAAAGCAGGACGCCGAGAAGTGCGTAGACACCGGTCGTCAGCAGCAGGCCCATACCGCGACCGGCCTGCAGGAGCACCTCGTGGAAGGTCGGATCGTCAGGGACCAGGCCCATGGCCCGTCTGACGTCCAGGGCGTAGACCACGGTCCAGGCGAGCAGGACCATCGACGGGACGAAGGTCGCCATCGGGGAGGCACGACCGGCGACCACCAGACCGACCAGAAGACCGATCCCGGCCATCACCCCGAGGGCGATCCAGGTCTTCGAACCGCTCTCCGCGGGGGGAAGAGACGCCAGGCTCGCTCCCGCCTCCTGGACGGCCCAGCCCGCGCCGAAGAGGAGCACGGCTGAGACGACCAGTCCGACCAACACCCCAGCGACGTGCCGCATCGCCATCACCTCGGCTCGAAGGAGCTGTCACGGTCGCGGCAACCCTAGCGACAAAAACATTAAAAAGGCAGACGCGCCGGGACGTGAGAACATATGGATCACCATGCGCGCCTGCCTCCCGTTACGTCTCATGCGCGCGGCCGCCTTCTCGGTCGTCTGCCTGGCACTCGCCGTCCTCGGCCACCTGGCCGCGGGTGGTTCGGTGCCGCGGCCGTGGGCGGTGGCCGCGGCGGGCGCGGCGGTCACCGCGATGGCCGCGCTGCTCGCGGGGCGGGAGCGGCCGCCGATGGCGATCGGTGCCGGACTCGCCGCCCTACAGCTGTCGCTGCACGAGGTGTTCGCCCTCGGTGACGCCGCAGGGACCTCGCTCCCCTATTCGCACGTCAAGGGGTTGGGCGAGAGCCTCGGCATGCTCCTCGCGCACCTCACCGCGACCCTCATCACCGGCTGGTGGCTGGCCCGCGGCGAGAGCGCCCTGTGGGCGCTGCTCCGCTCGGCCGGCCGGCGTCTGGGCGCCATGTTCTCGCTGCCGCGGCCCCCGGTGGCCGTCGCCGCTCCCCCGCGCCCCGCGTATGCCCCGGTCACGTTCGTTTCCCCGTCCGCCGTCCTCCGTCACTTCGTCAGCCGGCGCGGTCCTCCACTTCCCGCCGCCTGACTCGACCCAGGAAGACCCCAACCTCCGGACCGTCCGAACCCCCGAAGTGGAGAACCCCCATGTCGTTCACGCATGCCTGCCGTCGACTCGCCGCCGTCACCGCCGGTGTCACCGCGCTCACCCTCGGTCTCGCCCTTCCCGCCCTCGCGCACGTCACCATCAATCCCGGCAGCGCTCAGCAGGGTGGTTTCACCAAGGTCGCCTTCCGGGTCCCGAACGAGCGTGACGACGCCTCGACGACCAGGATTGAGGTGACCTTCCCCACCGACCACCCGCTGGCGTTCGTCTCGGTCAAGCCGGTGCCCGGCTGGGACGTCAAGGTGGTCGACGGCAAGCTGCCCAAACCGGTCACCACCGAGTACGGCGAGCTCACCGAGGCGGTCACGAAGGTCACCTGGTCGGGCGGGAAGATCGCCCCCGGCCAGTTCCAGGAGTTCGAGGTGTCCATGGGGGCGCTGCCCACCGACACCGACCAGCTCGTCTTCCCCACCACCCAGACCTACAGCGGCGGCGAGGTCGTGAAGTGGGCGGACGAGCCCAAGGCCGACGGCTCCGAGCCCGAGCGCCCGGCCCCGACGCTGAAGCTCACGCCCGCCTCCGCCGAGAAAGACGGCCACGGCGCCGCCTCCTCGCCCACCTCCTCGGCGGAGCCGGTGTCGGCGCCTTCCGTGGCCCCCGCCGCCTCCGCCGAGGGCTCGGACGGCACCGCCCGCCTGCTCGGCGGGGCCGGGCTGGTGCTCGGGATCGCCGGGCTCGTGGTCGGTGCGCTCGGCCTGCGCCGCGGGCGCGCCTCCTGAGCGTCCCGCGAACGTCCTTTGATCACCTCATGATCGTCTTCTGATCGCACGCGGGACGGCCCGGGAAAGGAGCTTCCCGAGGCCGTCCCGCGCCTCCCGCGCCCGTTCGCACCTTTCCCGGGCCCGGCGCAGGCCCCCGGCACGGAGAGGACCGTGGCGTCGTCCGAGATCAGGCGGTGATGTCCTTGCCGGTGAAGCGCGCCCAGGCGACGGAGCCGAAGACGGCGGTGTAGGCGGCGAAGACCAGCAGCCCCTGCCCCATCTCACCGGTGGCCACCGGATCTCGCAGGACACCGTCGAAACCGCTCCACCAATGGGTGAGCAGGTACGGCTGGATCACCGACAGCTGCGGGATGACCCCCAGCAGCTGGGACACGATGACGACGCCCACGGTCGAGGCGACGGCCCCGATGGAGACCTCGGTGAAGGTCGAGAGGGCGAGCGCGATCGCGGCCAGCGCGGCCATGCCCGCGGCGACGTACAGCACCACGACGCCGATTCGCGACACGCCGTCGAGGAAGGAGATCGTCCCTCCCGACAGCAGCGTGATCGGCCCCGCGGGGAACAGCAGCAGGCCGACGAGCAGCGCGGACAGCGCCACGGCGGCGACGGCGGCCAGGCAGAAGACGACCGCGCCGGCGTACTTGACGGCCAGCAGGCGCGTCCGGCCGGCAGGGGCCGTGAGCAGGTAGCGCAGCGTGCCGATGCCCGCCTCCCCCGCGATCGAGTCACCGGCGACGACCGCGACGGTGACCGGCAGCAACAGCTGCACCAGGAAAGAGAACGCGGCGAAGGTGAGGAAGAGCCCGTTCCCCGCGACCTGTTCCAAGATCGCCGATCCACCGCCCCCCTCTCCCTCGCCGCCCATGGACCCGCTGAACACTCGCAGCACCACCCCGATCAGCACCGGGATCATGGCGAGCACGGCGAGCATCGCGACGTTCCTCGGCCGTCGGAAGATCAAGCCGATCTCCGAGCCGAGCAGCCGCAGCCACGCCCGGGGGGCGCCCACCGCCCGCGCGAACGGAGGGGCACCGCTAACCGTCGACATCGAATCCCTCTCCTGTCAGGCCCACGAACATCTCCTCAAGGCTCGGCCGCTGAACGGCGAGACCGCGGACGGCGACGCCGTCGGAGACCAGGGCGGCGCACACCCGCTCCGCCGCGCCGCTCCCCAGCGCGGCGCTGACGTCGCCGTCGCCGAGGCGGATCTCCGACAGGCCGAGCCCCGCCAGCACAGCCGCCGCCTCGACGGTGTCGGGGGTCTCCACCCGGATCCTCACCGTCTCCTTCGCGCGCAGGTCGGCGATGGATCCCTGGGCGACGAGCCGCCCGGTTCGCATGACGGCGATGTGGGAGCACATCTGCTCCACCTCGGCCAGCAGGTGGGAGGAGACGAACACCGTCGTCCCCTCGGCGGCGATCTCCTTGACCAGGCCGCGCACCTCGCGGGTGCCCTGCGGGTCCAGGCCGTTGGTGGGCTCGTCGAGGATGAGCAGCTCCCTCGGGCCGAGCAGCGCGGCGGCGATGGCCAGCCGCTGACGCATGCCGAGCGAGTAGGCACGGTAGCGCTTGCCCGCCGCGGCGGCCAGGCCCACCCGTTCCAGCGCGTGCCCGATCCTGGCCGAGACCGTGCGCGGGTCCGCGAAGGGGTCGGCGGCGTCGTAGCGGCGCAGGTTGGCCTCGCCCGACAGGTAGGGGTAGAAGGCGGGCCCCTCGACCAGCGCGCCCACCCTCGGCAGCACGCCGCCCGCCCCTGAGGGCATCGGTGTGCCGAGCAACCGCCACTCCCCCTCCGTCGGGGCCACCAGGCCGAGCAGCATACGAATCGTGGTGGTCTTCCCCGAGCCGTTGGGGCCGAGGAAGCCGAACACCGACCCGCCGGGGACGGCGAGGTCGAGGGCGTCCACGGCCACCTGGCCGCTTCCGAAGCGCTTGGTCAGCCCGCTGGTGACGATGGCGAGATCCTCGTCGGCGGCGGGGCCCCGCACCGGTCTCTCGGCCGCCGGCACGGCGCTCTTCGCCGCCCCGCTGTCCCGGACCTCGCCGGTCTCGCTCTCCGAGGGCCCGCCGCTTCGGTTCTCACCGTCCCCGGCGTTCCTCGTGTTCTGGACGATCGGCACTTCTCTCCCACTGCTCGTCGGTCGTGGGACGGCCACGTGCCGCCCCACCTCATCTCACGCCCCGGACATTCACGAATGTCCGCGAACGTGACGGATCTCCTGGATCTACGTGATTTCCCGAACGCTCGCGTGGTCCGGACGGCGTCCCCGATTCACGCCGCCGACCTCCGCCCCGGGATCTCGTACACGGGATCCGAGGGCGCCCGCCGGCAGCCGGGCGCGGACACCCGGCTGCCGGTATCGGCCTACCTCTGACCCGCCACCTCGGCCAGCTTCTGCGGGGTGACGGCGCCGACCAGCAGGCGGCCGTCGTCGGTCAGCAGCGCGGAGACCAGCTTGGTCTGGACGACCTTGCCGCTGCCCCACGCGCCGCTGATCGGCTTGGCCGACTTCAGCATGGCGTCGGCGATCGCATCGGCGTCCTGTCCCGCCGCGTCCTGCGGGGCCTCGCTTCGCGGTGCCGAGGTCGGCTTCCCCAGCTCGGAGGCGGGGATCATCGCGACCGTGGTCCAGCCCTTTCCAATGATCCTGGCCTTGCCCTTGTGTTCCTCCCCCTGCCTGGTCCCTCTCTCCTCGGCGAGTTCGGCGAGCTCGCCGAGCGACGTCTCCTCGACCTTGGCGCCCGCGGGCGGGGTGAAGGCGAAGTTCTCCGCGGCGGGCGGGGAGAACGTGACCGAGGTGAAGCCGACCTCGAAGGCGGGCTCGGCCGCGCTCCTGGCGTACACCTGGATCCGCAGCGGGACGAAGGTCTCCGCGTCCAGCGCCACCTTGACCTCCTTGACCAGGGACGAGGCGTCCTTGGGCGCGAAGAGGAGCTGGTAGGCCGCACGGTCGGCGACCTTCTCGGTGTTGGTCACGCTGATCGCGGTGTCGTCCCCGGCCTTCTCCAGCAGCTGCTGGGCGAGCTGCTGCGGTGTGGTCGCCGTGGGCAGCGCCTTACGTGCGGCGCCGTCGGCCGGCCCCCCGTGCCCAAGGCTCCCGGCGTCTTTCGCCTCCCCCACCTTGATACGGGTGGCCTTGTTCACGTCGCTCTGCCACATCCACACCTGGTCGCCGTTCATGATCAGGTTGGTCTCGCTCATCCGCCCCGGGAGGGCGAAGCGGACCTTGCCCTCCCCGCCGTACCAGACCTTGAGCTCGTGCGAGCCCGCGAGCAGGGCCGCGGGCGAGGACCCACTCATGCCCGCCACATCGGGCAACCCCGGCAACCCGAGTGAGGCGGTCTGCACGACGGTGCCCGACATGGGCTTGAGCCCGCCCCGGCTCGCCTGGACCGCGCTGGCCAGCAGCTGCTCCGCGGTGCGCTCGGGCAGCGCGGGGTCCCCCTGGACGGCGGCGATGACCGGCCCGGCTCCGATGGCTCCGGCGACCACCGCGAGCGCGGCGACCGGAACCGCCCACCTCACCGCGCGTCCCTGTCTCGCTTGCTCAGACATCTCATTCCTCCACGGTATGCCGTCAATCCCTGTCAGCAGCAGCTTGCGCGACGGCTCCTGTGCCGAAGCTGAGACAGACTGAGAGAGTTCACAGGCTTCTCAGCCGCCTCTCAGGCCGGGTGGTCGAGGATGGGCACGTCGAGATGGCGAAAGGGGCAGTCATGCGGGTTCTCGTCGTCGAGGACGAGCGGAGGATGGCCGCCGCCCTGCGGCGTGGCCTGCAGGCCGAGGGGTTCGTGGTCGACCTCGCGCACGACGGGGAGGACGGCCTGCACCAGGCGAGGCACGGCGACTACGACATCGTGGTGCTGGACATCATGCTGCCCAGGATCTCCGGATACAACGTCTGCAAGCAGCTGCGCGCCGAGGAGAACTGGGTTCCGATCCTCATGCTGTCGGCCAAGGACGGCGAGTACGACATGGCCGACGGGCTCGACCTCGGCGCCGACGACTACCTGACCAAGCCGTTCTCGTACGTGGTGCTGGTGGCCAGGCTGAGGGCGCTGCTGCGGCGCGGGGCGAGCCGGCGCCCGTCCGTGCTGAGGGCCGGGGATCTGGAGCTCGACCCGGCGCGGCGGCGCGTCACCAGAGGTGAGACACCGGTGGAGCTGACGCCCAGGGAGTTCGCGCTGCTGGAGTTCCTCCTCCGCCACCACGACGAGGTCGTCTCCAAGACGGAGATCCTGGAGCATGTCTGGGACACCTTCGACACCGATCCCAACGTGGTCGAGGTCTACGTCGGCTACCTGCGGCGCAAGATCGACGTGCCGTTCTCCCGGAACGCGCTGCAGACGGTACGGGGAGCGGGATACCGGCTGGCCGGCGATGGCGGCTGATCCGGTCCCCGGGAGAGGGCGGGACCCCCGGGAGACGGTCCCCGGGAGAGGGCGGGACCTCCTGGATCCGGCCGCCGCGGCGAGCACGGGTCCCCTCCTCGGCACGGGCCCGCACGAGGGAGGGCGCGCGATCGGCCGGTGGCGGCGCAAGAGCCTGCGCTTCCGGCTGACGGCGGCCGCCTCGGCCGTGCTGGCGGTGGCGCTGGTGATCTCGGCCTACGTGATGATCACCTTGCTCGGCAACGCGCTGCTGGGCACCATCGACGAGTCGATCTACCAGCGGGCCAGGGACACGGTCTCGCTGGCCGACGCCGGCCGGTTGCCCGACGAGATGACCTCACCGGACGGCACTCTCCTGCAGGTGATCGACGGCGCGGGGCGGATCACCCACACGACCACCGGCACCGACAGGCTGGTGCCGCTGCTGGACGCGGGAAAACGGGCGGCGGCGATCGCCGAGGGCGAGGCGCGCTTCCTGAACGGCGAGCCGTACGGCATCCCGCACCTGCTCCGCGTCCGGGTGCTCAGCGCCGACCGGGGGCAGACGGTGATCGCGGCGCGTTCCTTCAGCGAGGTGCAGACCAGCATCTCCACGGCGAGGAACGTGCTGATCGTCGGTACGCCGCTGCTGCTGGTCCTGCTCGCGGCGGCGAGCTGGGTGATCATCGGCGGGACCCTGAGGCCGATCGCGGCGCTGCGCCGGGGCGCGGACGAGATCACCGACACCGCCCGCTCGCGTCGCCTACCGGTGCCCGAGGCGCGCGACGAGGTGCACAGCCTGGCCACGACGCTGAACGCGATGCTGGCCCGGCTGGAGAAGGCGGGCATCCGGCAGCAGGCCCTGGTCTCGGACGCGGCGCACGAGTTGCGCAGTCCGCTGGCGAGCATCCGGCTCCAGCTGGAGGTGGCTCTCGGCCACCCCGAGGGGCAGGACTGGCGGGAGACGGCCGAGGGCGTGCTTGAGGACACCATGCGCCTGTCCCGGCTGGCCGAGGACCTGCTCTCGCTCGCCCGCCTGGACGAGCGCGGCGGCACGCCCGCGCGAAGGGAGCCGGTGGAGCTGGACCAGCTCGTCCCGCAGACCGTCGAGCGCTACGGCGAGGCCGTCACGGTGAGGATCACCGGCGAACCGGACGGCACGCGGGAGCACGGTCCCGCCCCGGTCGGCGGCGCGGTCACCGGCGCGGCCGAGGGTGTGCCCGGCGACGCCACCGGCACGCCGGAGAACGGGTCCCGCGACGCCACCGGCGCGGCGGAGAGCAGGTCGATCACGGTCACCGGGGACGCGCTGGACCTGGGCCGGGTGCTGGTCAACCTGGTCGACAACGCGCTGCGGCACACCATCGCCCCCGTTCTGGTCGAGCTGCGGATCGAGGGGGCCGACGCGGTGCTGACCGTCACCGACGACGGGCCGGGCATCCCCGAGGCCGACCGGGAGCGGGTGTTCGACCGGTTCACCCGGCTGGACACCTCACGCAGCCGCGACGAGGGCGGGGCCGGGCTGGGCCTGGCCATCGTGCGCGAGACGGTCCACGCCCACGGCGGCGCGGTCCATCTGGAGGACGCCTCCCCGGGTCTCCGCGCGGTCGTCCGGTTTCCGCTGTCCTGACCGAGGCCGCCGGACCACCCGCTTGGCCGAACGACGGGCCTCCGTCGTATCCCCGTACGGGCCAATCCGTGTGATGCTGGCATTTTCCCGGCGGCCCGTGGGGCCGTCCCCTTCCGGCCCGCGCGAGCCGTACCTCCCGAGGAGAGCGATGAGCCTGCCCGACAAGGGCCGCAGCACCGAGGAGCTGCTGGCCGAGATCACCCGCCTCAGGCGGGAGGACCTGCCGGTGCGCGGCGGCAAGGTGACCGCGTACGTCTACGACACCGGGCGGCCCGAGGTGCACGAGGCCGCCGCCAGGGCCTACTTCGAGATGCTGGAGGTCAACACCCTCGACCCGACGGCCTTCCCCAGCGTGGTCGAGATGGAGAAGCAGGTCGTCGGCGCGGTCGCCGAGCTGCTCGGCGGGGGGTCGGGCATCTTCACCAGCGGCGGCACCGAGTCGATCATGCTGGCGGTGAAGGCGGCGCGGGACGCGCGGGAGACCGGGGGGCGTCCCCGGATGGCGGTCCCGGTGACCGCGCATCCGGCCTTCCACAAGGCCGCGCACTACCTGGGGCTCGTGGTGGACGCCGTGCCGGTGGACCCGGTGACGTTCCGCGCCCGTCCGGCGGACGTCGAGGCCGCGATCACCGAGGACACCGTCCTGGTGGTCGCCTCGGCTCCGTCCTACCCTCAGGGCGTGATCGACCCGGTCGCCCGGATCGCCGGAATCGCCGCCGCGCGTGGCGTGCCGTGCCACGTGGACGCCTGCGTGGGCGGGTGGCTGCTGCCGTGGCTGCGCGAGGCCGGGGCGGACATCCCGCCCTTCGACCTGTCGGTCCCCGGGGTCACGTCGCTCTCGTGCGATCTGCACAAGTTCGGCTACGCCCCCAAGGGCGCCTCGGTCGTCCTGTTCGCCGACCCGGCGATGAGGCGGCGGGCGTACTTCGCCTCGGCGTCGTGGCCCGGCTACACGGTGATCAACGCCACCGTGCAGAGTTCGAAGTCCGCGGGCCCGCTGGGCGGCGCATGGGCCACCCTGGCGGCCCTGGGCCGGGAGGGCTACCTGGAGCTCGGACGCACCACCCTGGCGGCGGCCCGCGAGCTCCGCGAGGGCATCGCGAAGATCCCGGGGCTGCGAGTGCTCGGCGACCCGGAGTCGGCGCTCGTCGCCTTCGGCTCCGACGAGGATGAATTGGACGTGTTCGTGCTGTCGGACGAGGCGAGGAGACGCGGGTGGTTCCTGCAGCCGCAGCTGTCCTACGCGGGCATCCCGGCCAACATCCACATCACGGTGACCGGGGTGACGCTGCGAGGCGTCGAGGCGATGCTGGAGGTGATCGCGCAATCCGTGGAGGCCGCGCGAGAGCGGGGTCCCGCCCAGCTACCGGAAGGGCTGGTGGAGCTGGTGGCGGGCCTGGATCTGGACGCACTCGACGACGCGGCCTTCGGTGAGCTGGCGGCCGCGGTCGGGGTGGACCTGGGCGGTTCGGGACAGCCGGAGATGGCCGTGGTCAACGCGGTGCTCGACGCCCTTCCCTCCGACCGGAGAGAGGCGATCCTGATCCGTTTCCTCTCCGTCATTTACTCCTGACCTCCTCCCCTCCCCGAGGGAGGAGAGGGGATTCCCACGGTCACCCGTGACTGCCCGGCGTCACCGGCGCAGCCTCTCGACGGTGGCGAGGGCGGCTCGGGCGGAGGCGGCGTCGTGGACGCGGAAGACCCGGGCGCCCTGCCAGGCGGAGACCGCCAGCGTGGCCATGGTCCCGGCGTGGCGTTCGTCCACCGGCAGGCCACCGAGGGTCTCCCCGACGAAGTCCTTGTTGGAGACCGCGACGAGCACCGGCCAGCCGGTGGCGACCATCTCGTCCAGGCGGCGGCTGACCTCCAGGGAGTGCCAGGTGTTCTTGCCGAAGTCGTGCGCCGGGTCGATGAGGATCGACTCCCTGGGCACCCCCGCGGCGACGGCGCGCTCCGCGAGGTCGACGGTGTAGCCGATGACGTCGGCGACCACGTCGGCGTAGGCGATGCGGTGGGGGCGGGTGCGCGGGGTCACGCGCCCGGCGTGCGCGCAGACCAGGCCGATGCCGTGTTTGGCGGCGACTCCGGCCAGCTCGGGGTCGACCCCGCCCCAGGTGTCGTTGAGAAGGTCCGCGCCCGCCTCGGCGGCGACCTCGGCGACCTCGGCACGCCAGGTGTCGACGCTGACGATGAGCCGGGGATGACGGCCCCTGACCTCGGCGACCAGGTCGGCCACCCGGCGGATCTCCTCGGCGGGATCGACCTCGTCGCCGGGCCCCGCCTTGACGCCGCCGATATCGACGATGTCCGCGCCTCCCGCGACGGCGCCGTCCACCGCCTCCAGGGCCGCCGCGAAACCGTACGTCCTTCCTTTGTCGAAGAAGGAGTCGGGGGTGCGGTTCACCACCGCCATGATCGCGAACTCGCCGGGCCGGAACTCACGGCCACGCAGGCGCAGGGTAGTCATCGAGACCGAGCCTATAGCCTCGGTGTCGGAGAGGACGGCGCTCCCACCTGCGCCGCCTCTGGGGGAAAACCGGGAAAACCAGCAAACCGCAGGGTCCTTACGCGGCCGACCCACTTTCGGCCACGGACAGGAACTCCTGGGCGATGGCGGGCAGCCGCCGTCGCGCGTGAACGATGGCGATCACCCGGCGGACCGAGGGATCGAGGGTGCGGACCACGAGCCCGGCGCGAGAGGCCTGCTCGGCCATCCCCCGGTACCAGAGCATCGAGGCCGTACCCGAACGGACGGTGCTCAGCCAGTTGCCGCGCTCGTCGAGCTGCGTCGCCACCACGGGGGCCACACCGTGCTTGGCGAAGAGCGCGTCGAACTCCCTGCGCCGGGAACTGCCGGGAACCGGCAACACCAGTCGCATGCCGTTGAGTCTTCTCATCGGCACCGGGTCGGGCAGGTCCACACCGGGCGGGGAGATCAGCACGATCTCCTGGCGCTCCAGCGGGTGGCTGACCAGATCGGTGGGGACGGGCAGGTCCGTCAGGCCGAGATCGGCCCGTTGGTCCCTGATGGCGCTCACCACGCCGTCCCGTCCGTCACAGCGGACGATGTGAATGCGTACCCCGGGATGTTCCGCGGTGTACGCGGGGAGGAGGCGTCCTGCCAGCCCCGGTTCGAGGCTGGGGATCGAGGCGATGCGGAGCTCCGCCTCGGACGCGTGGCCGTGCGTGGACAGTGACTCGATCTCGCGGACGGCGTCGAGTGCCTCCCGGGCCAGTTTGACCACCCGGCGTCCCTGTGACGTGACGACCACGCCACGTCCGGAACGTGCGAACAACGTCATCCCGAGCTCTCGTTCCAAATCCCTGATCGCACGGGAAAGGGCAGGTTGTGCGATGTACAGCGACCTGGCCGCGTCGGTCATGGTGCGATGCTCCGCCGTCGCGACCACATAGCGGAGCTGCTGCAGATTCATGGTTTGAAGCTAGGTCACGGGCCCTGGATCGGTCCGGTACATCGCGGAGATCACCTCGGATGATTTCGGAATGTAATCGAATGCAGCGACATCCGTGACGGATGATAAATCAGTATGCTTACGCCCCAAATTCGGCAAAAGTCCGGACTTGTAGCTCATGCCGGATGTTCGGGTTAACGGGGAGACAGTGTGACAGGAAACGGACAATACCCTCCGCCGCCCCCTCCGTCTCGGGGGCAACCGTCCCAGGAGCCGCCCGGGTGGGCGGCTCGCAGCCACCCCCAGCCGCCACCGTCGGGGGATCCACAGTGGCAGCCGGGACAGGAGGACCGTTCAGCGCCGCCAGGGCAGGGACACCCGCCGCCACCGGGACAGGGTCATCCGCATACGCTCACCCTGCCCACGTACCCGGAGCAGGGGAACACCCCGCCGGGACAGGGAAACCGTCCAGCGCCGCCGCCGGGGCACGGAAGCCACCCGGCGTCGCCGCCAGGGCAGGGATTCCCTCCCGGATACGGGTACCCCCCCGGCTTACGGCAGCCGCACCCGCCACAGGGACCGCTCCAGGACAACCCCCAGTCATCGCCCTCCGGGTATCCGCCCCGGTTCCCGTCCCCACCGGCGCGCCCGCAGCAACCGCCGCCACGGGGAGACCGGCATGTGCCCACGCCGCCCGGGGGCGAGGCGCCGTACGGCCACCCGGCCCCGCCACCACCACCGCCGTACGGCCGTCCGGCCCCGCCACCGCCGCCATACGGCCATCCGGCCCCACCACCGTACGGCCATCCGGCCCCACCACCGTACGGCCGTCCGGCTCCGCCACCGCCGCCGTACGGCCGTCCGGTCCCGCCACCACCGGACCTGCGACAGCGGCACGCCTACCCGCCGCCACAGTGGCAGCCGAAGCGCTCTCGTTCCAGCGGTGCCGGGGCGATCGTCGGCGGGTTCCTCGGCGTGTTCGCACTGGTCCTCGTCGGGCTCGCGGTGATGAGCGCGATGGTCAAGAACAGCCGCCACTCGGACCCGGTCTCGCCGGTCGCGATCTCGCCACCGCCCACCTCCCTGGACGGCAGGCCCACCGCGAAACCCGCGCGGACCGCGTCCGCCGAGCCGAGGCGGACGACGGCCTCCACCGACACCTCGAAGGACACGGTCGTGTCTCCGGCCAGGGCGCGGACACTCAACACCAGTCTTGAGAACAACACCCTCTACCGGGCCGGAGGGCTTCCCAGGGTGAACTGCCCGGTGGGATCGGCCAGCATCCACAGCCACAGCCAGCTCAAGGCGCTGATCCTCAAGACGTCCAAGTGCATGGACAAGGGCTGGTCCCAGATCATGCGCGAGCAGGGCATGGACTGGCGTCCGCCCAACTACGCCCTCACCGCGACGAGGGGCCGCGGCGCCTGCGGCGACTTCCCCGCGCCGGGCAGCATGGTGCCGTACTACTGCCCGCGCAACAGCACCATCTATGCCTCGACCAGGGCGATGGTGCGGGGGGTGGGCAACTCCGGCGGGTACGGCTCCATCACCGACTGGCACGGCGGGGTCATCAGCGTCATGGCGCACGAGTACGGGCACCACGTACAGCATCTGTCGGGGTTGACCACCACCTGGTGGCAGAAGTCGCTGCGCTCCAGCAGCCAGAGCGGAAGGCTCGCGCTCAGCCGCCGGCTCGAACTCCAGGCGACCTGCTTCGGCGCGATGTTCATGCGCTCGGTCTCGGCCAGCTATCCGGTGCCCGCCGCCCGGCGCGACACCCTCTACTACTTCCACTCCCGCGTGGGCGACTGGCCCGGCTACCCCCGTGACCACGGCTCCCCGGCGAACAACCGCCGGTGGTTCCGCCAGGGCTACGAGAAGAACAAGACGTTTCAGTGCAACACCTGGTTGGCGCCGTCTTCCGCGACATCCTAGATAGCATCACGACTTAAACGATCATTCACCACAGATTAGCCATCTGTCGGTCCTGTCCAGGTATGGGGACTAGAATCCTGGAAAATTCCGTTCAATCGGGGAACCTTGGCGGTTTTGCCAGGTAGACCGGGGCAAAACGTAGTAGGAAGCGGTGTGACGATGCGCCTTGGGCAAGACTCGGGGGATCTCGCCGGCGACAGTGGGAACGGGAAACGGCGCTCCCGGCGCCGTAGCGGCGGCCAGGGCGCGGGCCGCGGCGGTGGCCAGGGAGCGGGCCAAAGTGCGGGCCGCGGGGGTGGCCAAGGCGCGGGCCAGGGAGTGGGCCGCGACGGCGCGCAGGGGCCGGCCGAGACGCGGCCCCCCTCCGGTCTCCCCGGCCCGCCACAGCCCCAGGGCGTCCCCTCCGGGCAGGCCGTCCCCCCCTCCAGGGACGCGAGCGGACCCCGGGCGGCTCCCGCCCCGGTCCAGAGCGTGCCGGACGGGCGGGGGACACCTACACCCCCGCGGCCCCGGCCCGGCGTACGAGGCGCCACCGACGGGCAGGCGGCGCGCTCCCCTCAGGGCGTTCACAACGCGGGGACACCGGCCCCCCACGAGGTACGCAGGCAGGAGACACTCCCCTCGAACGGCGTACGCAACAGGCAGGCCACGCACGACACGCAGGAGTCCCTTCCTCCCCGGAGTGCACCCCCGGGCGAGGCTGCCCCTCCCCCGCAGGCCGGAGTGGGCCCGCAGCCCAACCAGGCCGGAGGGCCGACCCCGCCTCAGGGAGCAGCCCGGAGCGGGGAGCCGAGCCGTCCCAAAGGACCAGGCCAGATCCAGGGAGCAGCCCCGGGCGGAGGACCTGGCCAGACCGGGGGGCCGCCTCCCGGCCCCCCTACCCCTCCGGGGCCGCCCGAAAAGCCCGGGAAGCCCGGGAAGCGGCCTCGGTTCGCCAAGCCGATGACGGTCGGCGCGCTCATCGGCTGGACCGCGCTGTCGGCGATCCTCCCCGGCGCGGCGCACCTGCGGTCGGGACACCGCCGCACCGGATACATCCTCCTCACGATCTTCGGCGCACTGCTGCTGGCCACCCTGGTCGGCGCGCTCGTTCTCACCGGTGAGGGAAACGCGGGTTTCGTCGCCCGCGACAGCACACTGATGACCGGAGCGGTTCTCGCCATCGTCGGCGCGATCGCCTGGTTCCTGCTGGTGCTCTTCTCCTACGTCTCCCTGGGACCCGACCGGCTCAGCGGCAGGGGACAGATCGTGTCGGGCATCGCGGTCGGCGTGCTGTGCGTGTCGGTGATGGCGCCGTTCGCGCTGACCGCGAGCACCGTGCTGACCGTCAAGGACGCGGCCAACAGCATCTTCGAGAGCGCCTCGGCCAACCCCACGGCGGTCCCCGTCAAGCACGAGGACCCGTGGGGCGGACGCAAGCGGGTGAACTTCCTGCTCGTCGGCGGTGACGGCGCCGGAAACCGGGAGGGCGTGCGGACCGACAGCATGACCATGGCCAGCGTGCACGTCGCGACCGGCAACACCGCCATGTTCAGCCTCCCCCGCAACCTCCAGCACGTCCGCTTCCCGCCGGACTCCCCCCTCGGCAAACGGTTCCCCGAAGGCTTCATGCGCGAGCTGCCCAACGGCGGCCTGCTCAACGAGGTCTGGCAGTACGCGGAGGACCACCCCGAGCTCATGCCCGAGGTGAAGGACGGCTATCGAGGCCCCCGGGCGCTCATGGACGCCATCGGTTACACGCTCAACCTGAAGATCGACTATTACGCCCTGGTCAACATGTATGGTTTCGCCCACCTGGTGGACGCCATCGGCGGCCTCAGGATCAGGGTGGAGAGCGACGTCCCCTGGGGCGGTCTCTACGGCACCGCCGGGACCATCAAGGCCGGATACCGGAAGCTCACCGGCGAGGAGGCGCTCTGGTACGGGCGCTCCCGCGTCGGCAGCGACGACTTCTCCCGGATGGCCCGCCAGCGCTGCGTCATCGGCGCCTTCACCCAGCAGGCCACCCCGTCGGTCGTGCTCACCAACTTCGTCAAGATCGCGAACGTGGCCAAGAAGATGGCCAAGACCGACATTCCCCGCGAGTTGCTTGAGCACCTCACCGAGCTGGGACTGAAGGTCAAGGACGCGAGGATCGTGAGCCTCCAGTTCGTGCCGCCGGAGTTCTACACCGGCTCGCCCGACTGGCAGAAGATCCGTACCGCGACCGCCAGGACGCTGCGCCAGTCACTGCAGCCCGCCCGCCGCCCCCTCGCCGCGACGGCCTCCCCCGGCGCGAGCGGCTCGACGCCCGCCGCCACTCCCCAGGCATCCAGGACGGCGGTGGCCAAGCCGAGCCAGACGCCCACCCCGAACGACAAGGGCGAGGCCGCCTCCCTGGACGAGCTCTGCGGGTTCTGACCACCCCGCGCGACCGGCTTCACCGCTGACCGCCCCGCACGCACGCGGCCCGTCCTCCGCGAAGGAGGACGGGCCGCGACACTTTTCCCCGGATCGCGCCGGGACTCACCCGACCTTGGCCGCTCCGAGCCCCCTCCCGGTCCTGGGCAGCAGGGCGAAGGCTCCCAGATAGACCAGGCCCGCCACGATCAGCAGTGCCTGGTAGCCGATGACCAGCGCCAGATACTCCAGGCAGCCTCCGACCATCGCACCCAGCAGGTTCGCCCCGAAGGACACGGTGGCGTCCGCGGAGTCGGCGAAGCGTTTGGCGAACACCACGTTGGCCGCGAAGATCGGCAGGAACGCCACGACCACGGCCACCACCGCGCGCACCGGCAGCGGCAGGCCCAGCAGCCATGAGTTGGGCACCAGCCAGGCGAGGACCAGCCCCGCGAGCAACACGCCGTACATCACGGGCAGAGACGGCACCCTGAAGCGACGTGTCACCTCCACCGCGGCGAGCACGGCGACCAGCACCCCTCCGAACACGATCGCGTTCACCACCCAGGTGGTGCCGAACAGCAGCGCGAACCCGGTCACGCTCTTCGTCTCCAGCAGCAGGAACGCCACACCGAGCAGGAAGAGGTCGGCGTACGGACGCATCCGCCGGTAGGGGCCGGCGACGGCGCGGACGGCGAGCAGGCTGACGATGAGGATCAGGGCGAGGGTGATGACGTAGATCTGCGGGATCGTCCGGTCCTTCAGATAGAGGAAGGGCTGGTCGTCACCGCTCGGCGGCGGGGTGTCGGCGGTCGCCCCCGCCCATTCGGAGGCGCAGCGCTGCGCCTCGGCGGTGAGACCCGCGGTGATCACCGCCTGCTGGCCTGTCTCGCTGACGATGTCGACGCAGGGCTTGTGGCCGAAGGCGGCCTGCATGGTGGCGCCGAGACGGTCCACCAGCCAGGTCTCGCGATAGTAGTTGTACATCGAGAAGGCGCCACCCGGTTTGAGGTGGTCTCTGGCCGCCTCCATCGCCTGCTGGGTGAACAGGTAGCTCTCCAGCCGCAGCGAGCTCGCCCCGGACACCAGGGTGAGCGAGTCGGGCAGCGCGAAGAGGATGAGGTCGTACTTGTCGGGGGTCCGTTCCAGGAAGGCGCGGCCGTCGGTGACGTGGGTGGTGACCCGGGGGTCGTCGTAGGGCTTGTCGGGGTGGTAGGAGCGGCCGAGTTCGAGCAGCTTGGGGTCGATCTCCACGGCGTCCACGTGTTTGGCGCCCTTCGACAGCGCGATGGACACGTCGGTGCCGCTGCCCGCGCCCACGATCAGCACGTTGTCCAGCTTGCCCGAGGCCGCGCGCTCGTACGGCAGGGCGTACTGGCGCTCCCACTCCAGGCGGCTCGTGGCCGGGGTGGCCTGCTGGTGCGGGATGCCGTTGACGTCGATGTTCATCAGCGGCACGTCCTCCCAGTAGCCGCGCACGTAGGTCACCTTGTAGTAGGGCGACCACAACGCGCCGGCCGTCAGCGTCTCCGTGGCGAGGACGCCGACGACGATGAGGGAGGGCACCAGCAGTGCCGCGCGGGCCCAGACCTTGCGGGGCCAGAGCAGCACGGCGTAGGCGATCGCGGCGATCACCCCCCACACCACCGGGGGCGCGCTGAGGAACGACAGTGCGGTGAAAAGCCCGATGCCGCCGAGGCTGCCGATCAGGTCGTAGCGGTAGGCCTCCAGCCGTTCGAGTTCGGGGAAGCACCGCCCGACCAGCTCGGCCGGGCCCATCAGCACGATCGCCGCCGCGGCGAAGATGATCGGCAGGATCAGCCAGGGGGGCGGCCCGCTCGCGCTCAGGCTCGTCCAGTACAGGACCCCCTCGGTCTGGCGGTCCACGGTGACCGGGAAGAGCCACACGATCAGCACCAGGGCGGCGAGCACGATCGGCGAGTAGTACGGCTGCCGGGTGGTCCGTCCCACCCGGAGGAAACCAAGTCCGATACCAAGAAAGGACCCTAACAGGACAAAGTTGGTGAAATAACTCAAATGAACGATATTCGATCCGGTCCATCGGATCAGGGCGAGTTCCAGGAAGAGCATGAATCCACTGGCGACAATCAGCCTGGGCCGTGTGCTCAGCCAGTGGGTGTGCCGGACATCTGGAATAGGGGGTGGAGTCGTCTCCGCCTCTGCGGTCATGACGCCCAACGCTAGTCACCGTCACCCGCGCAGGGAAGGAAATCCGCCCCTGACGTTTGTGTGGGTTAGTGGCATAAAACCAGATAGGGGATATTTTCAACGGCTGGACGCGATCGAGGCGAATGCAGGAATGTGGTGGAGCCCGATCCTCTCAAGCCCCGGTGGTGCAACATGCGGGTCCTGCTCCAGCTCCGTCCATCGCCCGACGTCGTCGCGGCCGTGGCCGACCCCTCGGTGAGCACGTCGGCGGCCGATGTCACCGACGCGTTGCCCGGGGTCGTCGTGGACCCCTCCTTCACCCCGGTCGTCGCTCCCCGCCCGGTCCCCCTCGCCGGAGGCGATCCCCTCTCGCTCAACCAGCCGCTGATGTTCTCCTTCGCCGACGACGAGGCCTCCGTCCTGGTCCGCGGGGAGATCTCCGACGACGAGATCTCCACCCGGGTCACCCTGCTGCCCTCACTGCGTCCCGACGTCGTGGGGGTCTTCGCCGACCCGGTGATCCAGCGGAGCCTCACCTGCGGCGGAACGCCACCGGTGGGCGACTGGCGCGACGTGGAGCGGCTGCTCCACGTCGCCGAGCTGGCACGCGAGGGCCTCGACGGCGCGGGCGTCGCGCTCGCGGTGCTCGACAGCGGCATCAACGCCGCGCACGTGGCCCGGCGACTCGGCCGCGACGTGGCCCTCGACGCCCAGCGCAGCTGGAAGCCGTCGGGGGCGCGGGGCGAGGCGGGCGAGTTCCCCGTCGACCACGGCACGATGTGCGCCTTCGACGCGCTCATCGCCTCCCCGAGGGCGTCGCTGATCGACGTGCCCGTGCTGCTCTCCCGGCGTCCGGGTGGCTCGGCGCTGGACGGCCTGCTCTCGGACGCGGTCGCCGCCTTCGCCCACCTGCGCACCGTCCTCGAAGCCCAGCCCACGGCCTCGCGTTCCCTGGTCGTCACCAACAGCTGGGGCTCCTTCTCCCCCGGCTGGGACTTCCCCCCGGGTCATCCCGGCAACTACTCCGACAACCCGGCCCACCCGTTCAACCTGATCGTCTCCAGTCTGGAGCAGGCGGGCGCCGACGTGCTGTTCGCCGCGGGAAACTGCGGGCGCGACTGCCCCGACGGCCGGTGCGCGTACACCAGCCGGCCCATCACGGGCGCCAACTCCCACCCGCGCGTCCTGTCGGTCGGCGGGGTCGACATCCGTGGCGAGCGGGTCGGCTACTCCTCGCAGGGGCCTGGCCGCCTCGCCGCGAGAAAGCCCGACCTCTGCGCCTTCACCCACTTCTCCGGCTCGCGGGCCTTCGGCGACGACGAGGCCGACTCGGGCACCTCGGCCGCGTGCCCCGTCGCCGCCGGGCTCGTCGCGGCCATCCGCACCGTGTGGCCCTCCTCCCGCCTGTCACCCTCCCAGCTGCGCACCCTGCTGCGGCGCACCGCCGACGACCACGGCGACAGCGGGTTCGACCACGACTACGGCTACGGAGTCGTCGACACCCTCGGGATACTCGCCTCGTTGCGACGCCGCGCCAGGCGTAGCGTGAGTGCATGCTCCTGATCACCGTGCGGCTCCCGCCCGACGCCACACTCGCGCAGGCCATGCGCCGCCTGAAGCTGCCCGAGGAGGACGTCGACACCGACTACGGACTGGTGCTCATCGACCCCGACCAGGGCCTGTACGGCCTGCGGGTGAGCGAGGCAGCCGCCCGCCGGGTCGCCCCGAAGGCGGGAGGCGGCCCCTACTCCGACCCGAGGATCGAGCCGTACGGTCCTCCGGGCTGAGCTTTCCCGGTGCTCTCCCCGCCCTGTCGAGCGCGGCCGCTGACCGCTCCCCCGCCCCGTCGGTCCCCTCGAATCCGGTGTGCCGCTCCCCTGGGCGCAAGCAGCGGATTCCGGCCTTCACCGGTCCATTATGATCTTTGCTTGTCCTTACCCTTTCCGACTGCCGGGAGTCCCCGTGCCACCGCGCGAGCGTCTCCGCCACCTGCTCGAAACACACCGCTTCCAGCAGTTCATCATCGTCGTCATCGTGATCAACGCGATCACGCTCGGATTGGAGACCTCGGCGACGCTCGCCGGGTCGTACGGCGACGTGCTCGCCGCGATCGACAACATCGCCCTCTACATCTTCGTCGCCGAACTCACCGTCAAGCTCTACGCCTACGGCTGGCGGTTCTTCCGCAACCCGTGGAATCTCTTCGACACCGTGATCGTGGTGGTCTCGCTGCTGCCCTCGGCGGGCGGGCTCTCGGTGCTGCGCGCGCTGCGCATCCTGCGGGCGCTACGGCTCATCTCCGTGCTGCCCAGCCTGCGCCGGGTGGTGACCGCGCTGCTCACGGCGCTACCGGGGATGAGCTCGATCGTGCTGCTGCTGGCGCTGGTGCTCTACGTCGCGGCGGTGATGAGCACGAAGCTCTACCACGCCACCGCCCCCGAGTACTTCGGCGACCTGCCCACCTCGCTGTTCACCCTGTTCCAGATGATGACCGGGGACGCCTGGTCCGACATCACCCGGGAGGTGATGGACGAGCACCCGTCGGCGTGGCTGTTCTTCGTGGCGTTCATGCTGGTGTGCACCTTCGTGGTGCTGAACCTGTTCATCGCGGTGGTGGTCAGCGCGATGGAGGAGGAGCACGCCGAGGAGTCCGTACAGGCGACCGAGGAGCTGGGCAGGGTCGTGCTCGCCGAGTTGGCCGCGCTCCGGGTCGAGGTGCGGGAATTGCGGGATCGGGTCCCGCCGCCGATGAACGGCGCCCCGGGGCCGAAGGGCACACCGGCGAACGGCGACCCGGGCTCCGGGGGAAAGAACGGCACGAACTCCGGAGGGAAGAACGGCTCGGGCTCGAAGAGCACGGCGAACGGCCGCGTGAAAAAGCCCGCCACCCGGGGGACCGCGGGCCGACGGCGCGGATAGGCGCCGCGAGTCAGCGCGAGTCCAAGAGCGTGATCTTTCTCGGAGTGAAATATCCTCCCGAGAGGAGATCGCCCTCGGGAACGGGTTGTCAGCCCTCGGACACCACCTCGCTGGTGTTGCGGATCACCTGGTCGACGAAGCCGTAGTCTCTGGCCTCGGTGGCGGTGAACCACCGGTCGCGATCCCAGTCTTCCTCGATCCGCTCCAGCGGCTGGCCGGTATGGAAGGCGATCCGCTCGCGCATCATCTGCTTGGTGTAGAGCATCTGCTCGGCCTGGATGGCGATGTCGGCGGCCGTGCCCCCGAGGCCTCCCGAGGGCTGGTGCATGATCACCCTGGCGTGCGGCAGGACGTAGCGCTTGCCGGGAGCGCCGGAGCAGAGCAGGAACTGCCCCATGGACCCCGCGATGCCCATGCCCACGGTGGCGACGTCATTGGGGATGTACTGCATCACGTCGTAAATGGCCATTCCGGCCGACACCGAGCCACCGGGTGAGTTGATGTAGAGCCAGACGTCACGACGGTCGTCGTCGGCGGAGAGCAGGAGCAACTCCCCGCAGATCCGGTTGGCGACCTCGTCGTTCACCTCGCTGCCGAGCACCACGATCCGCTTGCGCAGCAGCCTCTGATACAGCTGGTCTTCGGGGACGATCTGGGGACCGCTCATCTCTTCCACCTGACTCTGAATCCGAGGTTGGCGAATAAACGAATACCCGCGACCATAGTCCAGCCGGGGTCCGCGTTTTTCGTTCGTTCGCTGTCAGCGCTTTCCGCTGAAAGCGCAGCATCCCTCGTTTTCGTTTTTCCGTCCGGACGGTCACCGCCCGGCCGAAACGGCCGTTCTCCCTGGACGCGGGCGCTTCACGGCCGGGATCCGTTCCCCCCTCCGGAGGCGGGACGTATTCCGGCCTCACGGATGACGTCGGCGCCCCGGAACCGGGGCCGTGATCGCCCCCTCGCGGGTGCCCCCGGGAGAACGACGCCGGACCGACCAAGGCCCTGAGCAGGATGTTTACTCCCTCCTTCGGAGGAGAGAGGACATACCTGAGTGGACGAGACTCCACAACGGGAGGAATAACATCATGGGTCACGACGACAAGATCGCCAACAAGACCGAAGAGCTCGGGGGCAAGGTCAAGGAAGGCGCGGGGCGCGCCACCGGTAACGAGCGGCTTGAGGCCGAAGGCAAGGCCGACCAGAGCGAGAGCAACATCAAGCAGGCCGGAGAAAAGGTCAAGGACAGCGCGAAGAAGGTCAAGGACGCCTTCAAGAGCTGACACGCGACTCACATGGCGGTGGGGGTCCCGGAAAAACCGGGGCCCCCACCGCCATGTCGGGAGGAGCCCCGCCAAAAACCCCGTCCCGCCGCGCCGGGAGAGTCCGTGGCCGGAGGGCACTTGTCCATCCGCGCCGGGGAGGTGTGCCCGTCCGGAAAACGTCCGGCCGCGCTGTGCAGGAGAGAACCTGTCCAAAGGCCCTGTCCGGTCGCGCCGGGAGGGGGCCTCACCCGGGAGCGGCTCTCAGGAGGCCGGCCCGACCTCCGGTTCCGGCGTCCCGATGCCGGAGGTGTCCTCTCCTTCACCGTCCTTGGCGTCGCCCTCCGTCGTGCCCTCTGCGCCCTCACCTTCCGTGATCTCGCTTTCGGCCTCACCGGCGGTCTCGGCTTCGGCTTCGCCGCCGGCCTCGTTCTTGGTCTTGGCCTTGGCCTCGCTCGCACCCTCTGGACTTTCCTCTTCAGGGGTACGGCGCGCGTCGTCGGGATCCGCCAGGAGCGGCCGCTCGGGGAAGGTCGTGTCCGCCCCCGATCGCTCCGCCACGACCCTGCTCTCGCCGTCGATGCCCCGCGGGCTCGCAGGCGGCAGGTCCTGCTCGGAGGCGTCATTCTCGGCACCGGTACTTTCGGCGTCCTCACGCTCGGCGCCGTCGCGCTCGGCCTCTTCCCGCTCAGCACCTTCACGCTCGACCGTGTCTTCGCTCATCTCAGGAGTGTCCGTCATGCCGACCCCCTCCCCCGGCAAAGACCAAATATGTCGCCGGGCAGGCATGGTGCCGGTCAGCCGGGTAAGGGATTCCTTCGACGAAGGGAGCGAGGTCATGACGGTCACCCGGTTTCAGGATCTGCCACTGGCCGAGCACGACAGGGGCTGGGACGGCGAAGCGGCCGAGAAACGCGTCCGATCGTGGTCGAACGCCGAGGAGAGGCCCAACGCCCGATACCGAGAGGCCCATCTCTGGTACGACGGCGACGAGCCGGACAACTTCGGGAGTTACAAACTCCCCATCGCCGACGTGATCGACGGCAAGCTCAAGGTGGTGCCGCACGCCGTACGAGCCGCAGGAGGGGTCCTGCAGGGAGCCAGGGGCGGAGTCAAGGTGCCCGAGGAGGATCTCGGCCGGATCAAGGCCCACCTGGCCAGGTACTACGCCAAGATGGGCGAGACCGCCCCCTGGGAGTCCTGAGGAGATGACGCGTTTCGCGTTCGGATTCGACCCGGCCTGGCGGATACCGCTGCTGGTGGTCGGGGTGAGCCCCGGGAGAGCCTTCGTCGAGGTCCGCGAAGGCGATCTCTCGGTTCGCTTCGGCCCCTGGTCGCTGCGCACGCCCCTGTCCAACATCGCGGGCACCACCGTGACCGGCCCGTACGCTCCGTGGAAGGCCATCGGGCCGCGCCTGTCGCTGTCCGACCGCGGGGTGACGTTCGGTACCAACGCCAGGCGGGGCGTGTGCGTCCGGTTCCACGTCCCGGTGCCCGCTCTGGCACCCGGCCGTTTCCTGACCCACCCGGCCGCGACTCTCACGGTCTCCGATCCCGAAGGACTGGTGAAAGCCTTCGGGCGGTCGCACGAGACGTGAGCCGGACACATGACGGAGGGGCATCCGGGTAAGAGGGGCGTTCCAACCAAGGAGGGAAACATGACGGCCGAAGGAGACATGCCGGAGGAGACTTCGGCGAGCGGTAAGCCCATGGTCGCGGCCACTCCGCGCGACGTCGTCCACATTCGCCTGGGATCGTTCGCCCTGGTGGCGGCGATCGGCCTCGGGGCGCTCGGTTTCGTGGCCGGAATCACCTGGCTCACCGTCGTGATGGCCGTGCTCGCCGTGATCGCGATCGTGGACATCGCCCTGGCGGTGCACCGGCAGTCGCGTTCCGCTCCGGGCACGACGACGGAAGCGGGCTGAGCCGCCGCGTTCGGCGGTCGTCAACGGGCTGCGACGGCCGGTCCCTGCCGGATCGTCCGCCGAGCCCCGGCAGGCGGCGACGCCACAGGCGCCGTGACGGCGAACGGTACCGGGCGTGGTGACCACGCCCGGTACCGTCGCGCCTCAGCCATTACCGTTCTCTACCTTTTTCTGGTTTTACCAGTAGCGGTACACGACGGGCCGGTAATAGGAGTGGTAGCCGAAAGGAACGTAATTATTGTAGAAAAAGAAGGGCGTGTACCTGGTGTAGTAGCTGTAGTGCCCGAAGGGGTCGTGGTTGTTGCTTCCGGCGGTCACCGAGATCTGCTGGGGCGCCGCGCTTGCCCCGGCGGGCTGAGCCGACACCGTCATGCCGACGGTCAGGGTGGAGGCCACCAAGGTGCCGACGGCGAGAGCCTGCTTGAACATGAAAGATCACTCCGTGTCTGATGGTTGAACCCGGCATGCCGCCAGGACTTACAGAGCGCCGATCCGATTTCCAGGACATATGACGAATCGACGTCACGTAAGACGTTAGTTCAGAGCCATAACGACCTTCGCCCCAGAAAGGACAAAGCCTTGGTCCGGGATCATTTCCGGAAAGGAAAGGCGGAGGTTACATCCGAGTGGCTCCTCCGTTCCCCGAAGGGAGCGGCTTCCCGCCGAGCCGCTCGCGCGGCCTGGAGATCGCCCGCGCGGCCTGGAGATCACGAGCTCGCTCACACCGGGGATCCGCCCCCCGTCCGCGCGGCCCCGCGCATCGGCATCCCGAACCGGCTTGTCCATCCCAGCCGGTTCAGCAGATAGGCCACCCCGCGCACGGTGTAGGAGACCTGGAACCTCTCCGCGATCACCACGGCGACACGCGCGGCGGTCCAGTGACCGTCGTCCCAGCCGTGGGCGGCGGCCCCCTCCTCCAGAGCCGCCTCCAGCCGGGCCAGTTGCTCGTCGGTGAGCTTTCTGCCACCGGCGGCGCCCCTGGAGACGAGGGCCGCCCTGCCGCCCTGTTTCCAGAGCGCGTACCACTCGTAGGCGGACTTGCGGGTGACCCCCAGCAGCCGGGCCACCCGCGCGGGCGCGATCCCCCCGGCGAACATGTCGGCGGCCCGGAACCGCAGTCTCTCGCGCCTGGTCCGCTCCTGCGCCGACAGCCCACCACCCCTGTCTGAATATCTCATACTTTAAGGCTCTCACCTGGGCAAATGGGATCTAACAGGCGCCCACCCCGTGTCACCCCCGCGCTTACCCTCCGGGCCGGTAAGACCAGCGGGACGTGCCCGGCGGACAGGCCGTACGGCGTGTTGTCCGCCTTGGCGACGGCCTCCTCACGCCTCCTCACGCCTTCTCCGCGACGGCCTCGATACCTGAGTGAACGCGCCAATCCACGGACGAGAGGCGGGCCCGGTCCGAGCCTCGCGTTGACGTGGGCCCGACCATGTCTAGGGTGAACTCGTGCCTGCCATGCTGAACGCCGCCAAGACCCGCACCGCGCTGCGCACCTCGGCGCGCATCTCCCTGGAGATGCTCCTCGTCGTGCTCATGACCGCGGTAAGCCTGTGGATTCTGGGCCAGATGTGGTCCATTCTCTGGCCATTCGTGATCGCCCTGCTTCTCACCACGCTCACCTGGCCCATGACCCGCTTCCTGCGCCGGCACGGCTGGCACCCCACCCTCGCCGCCACGACCGTCACCGTGCTCTTCCTCCTGCTCGCCGCCGGCACCGTGGTGCTGATCGCCGTCCCCGTGGCGTCCCAGGCCGGCGAGCTGGCCACCGGCGTGAGCAACGGCATCCAGCAGCTGCGCAGGTGGGTGGCGGGGCCACCGCTGAACATCGGCGCCGACCAGGTGAGCACCGCGCTCGACACCGCGACCTCCCGTATCCAGGACAGCGTCGGCAGCATCGTCACCGCCACCCTCAGCGGGGTCGGCACCGTGGTCAACGGCCTGGTCACCACCGTCCTGGCGCTCTTTTTGATGTTCTTCTTCCTCAAGGACGGCCCGCGCTTCCTGCCCTGGCTCACCCGCCAGCTCCCCGGCCGCCTCGCCACGGACGTACCGGCCGTGGCCGCCCGCAGCTGGGACACCCTCGGCTCGTTCGTCCGATCCCAGGCCTTCGTCGGCCTGATCGACGCCGTCTTCATCGGCCTGGGCCTGTGGATCGTGGGCGTACCCCTCGTCCTCCCCCTCGCCGTCCTCACCTTCGTCTCGGCGTTCATCCCCATCATCGGAGCCCTGTTCGCCGGCTTCGTCGCGGTCCTCATCGCGCTGGTGTCCAACGGCCCGACCGATGCGCTGATCGTGCTCGCCATCATCATCGCCGTGCAGCAACTCGAGGGGAACGTCTTCCAGCCCATCGTGCAGAGCCGTGGCCTGGGTCTGCACGCCGCGGTGATCCTGCTCGCGGTGACACTGGGCGGCAATCTCGCGGGCATCGTGGGCAGCCTGCTCGCCGTACCGGTCGCCGCCCTGATCGCCGTGGTGTGGAACTACGTCCGCGAACAGCTCAGCGACCCACCCCAGGAACCCGAGACCGGCAGGCCGGACACGGGCGGGTCCGGCACGGGCGGGCCCGAGACCAAGGAGCCGGAGACCGGGAAGCCGGAGAACGAGAAACCGGAGACCGGGAAGCCGGAGATCGAGAAGCCGGAGATCGAGAAGGCGCACGCCGGTGTGGCCGTCCCCGCGCAGAACCCCACCTGACACGGTCGAATACGACGCAACTCACCAAAAGGTGTCGAACTAGGCCGAAAGGGGAATTTTCTCTCCAAAGCCGCTATTTCCTCGGTGTCCCCCATCAGGGGGGCGCCGCGACGATCGAAAGGCCGGACGGAGCGCCACCTCGCGCCTCGCCGTCCTCCACTCCCCCTTGCGACGCCTGAGCACTTCACCGCTCTATATGTCCACATATATGTGGACATATAAGGCGAAAGGGGATGAGGATGACCGGTCTGGCGACCGAGGACACGCTTATCCGAGACGCCTCGGATGTGGAGACCTTCGCACGACGCTGTTTCCTCGGCTCCCCCGGCGACCGGGTGGGTGTCGAGCTGGAGTTCCTGGTCTTCGACCGGATGGATCCCGCCCGCCAGGTCCCGCTGGCGAGGATCACCGAGGCCCTGCCCCCGCTCCCCGGAGGGAGCCTGGTGACCTACGAACCCGGGGGCCAGCTGGAGCTCTCGGGACCACCCGGCTCGCTGCCGGGCGCGATCGCCCTCCTCAGCGCCGACGTGAACGCGGTGCGCCGGGCGTTCCGAGAGGCCGGCCTGGTCCTGGGCGGGGTGGGCCTGGACCCGCTGCGACCGCCCAGACGGCAGCTACGCCTGCCCAGATATGAGGTGATGGCACGGTTCCTCGGCACCCCGTACGGGTCGCTGATGATGTGCTCGACCGCGTCGGTCCAGGTCAATGTGGACCTGGGCGACAGACCCGCGGCCCGGTGGGAACGCGCTCACCTGCTGGGACCCGTCCTCGTGGCGGCCTTCGCCAACTCGCCACTCGACGAGGGCCGGCCGTGCGGGTGGATGTCGGGGCGGCAGGCGGTGTGGGAGCGGCTCGACCGCACGCGCACGGCCGCCGTCCCGGTGAGCGGCGACCCCGGCGCCGCGTGGACGGAGTACCTGCTCGACGCCCGTCTCATGGCCGTGCGCGACACCGACGGAGACGGACAGGACGCGCAGTCCTACCGTCCGGTCCTCGACGGCTCGACCTTCCGCGACCGGCTCGCCTCGCCGGAACACCCGCCGACCCTGGCGGACCTGAGCTACCACGCCACGACCCTCTTCCCGCCCGTACGGCCGCGCGGCTGGCTGGAGATCCGCTACCTCGACGCCCAGCACCCGGCGATCTGGCCGGTGTGCGCGGCGGTGACCCACACCCTGGTGACGGACGACCGCGCGGCCGACGCGGCGCTGGCCGCGGCCGGGCCGTGCGCGGGGATGTGGTCGTCGGCGGCGCGGCACGCCCTGGCGGAGCCCCGGCTGCGCGGGGCCGCCGACGCCTGCTTCCGGGCCGCCCTCGCGGCGCTGCCCCGGCTGGGGGCGACCCCGGCCCTCGTCTGCGAGGTGGCCGCTTTCGCCGACCGCCACGTGACATCCGGCCGAGCCCCTGCCGCCGACCTGCTCGATCTGGTGAGAGGGCCGGCGGGACGCCTGCCCGACTGGCTGGCCGAGGAAGGACGGATCTGTTGAGCGACTTCAAGGAACGGATCGCCGCCGAGTTGACCGCCGCACGGAACCGCTCCATGACCTACACCGACGCCGAGGACGACCTGCTGGTCAGGCAGCACTCACCGCTGATGTCACCGCTGGTGTGGGATCTGGCCCACGTGGGCAACTACGAGGAGCTGTGGGTGCTGCGGCAGGTCGGCGGGATCACCCCGCTCCGCCCGGAGATCGACGACCTGTACGACGCGTTCAAGCACCCGCGCGCCGACCGCCCGTCCCTGCCTATTCTCGGGCCGGCCGAGGCGCGCCACTACATCGAAGGCGTGCGCGGCCGGGTGCTGGACGTCCTGAACACGGTCGACCCCTACGATCCCGACCCCCTGCGCCGGAATGGCTTCGTCTTCGGCCTGGTGATCCAGCACGAGCATCAGCACGACGAGACGATGCTCGCCACCCTTCAGCTGTCGGGGCGGCCGGGACTGGTCCGCGACGGCGACCTGCCTGCCGGCAACGCGCCCGGCTCCGACGAGGTGTTCGTCCCCGCGGGCCCTTTCATGATGGGCACCGACACCCACCCGTGGGCCTACGACAACGAGCGCCCCGCCCACCGGCTCGACCTGCCCGGCTACTGGATCGACAGGCTGCCCGTCGGCAACCGCGCCTACGCGGACTTCGTCGAGGACGGCGGCTACGACGATCCCCGCTGGTGGTCCCCCGACGGCCTGCGCTGGTTGCGGCGGAACCACGTCCGCGCCCCGCTGTTCTGGACCGGGGACGGCGACACCTGGTGGCGTAGCCGGTTCGGCAGGACCGAGCCCGTGCCCATGGACGAGCCCGTACAGCACGTGTGCTGGTACGAGGCCGACGCCTACGCCCGATGGGCGGGAAAGCGGCTGCCCACCGAGGCCGAGTGGGAGAAGGCGTGCGGCTGGGACACCGAGGCCGGGCGGGCGCGGACGTATCCGTGGGGCGACGACGACCCGGGCCCCGGTGTGGCGAACCTCGGGCACAGGGCCGCACGGCCCGCCCCGATCGGCGCCTTCCCCCGGGGGGCGAGTCCCTGCGGCGCCGAACAGATGATCGGGGACGTGTGGGAGTGGACCGGTTCGTGGTTCCTGCCCCACCCGGGCTTTCGCAGCTTCCCCTACCGCGAGTACAGCGAGGTGTTCTTCGGCTCCCGCTACCGGGTGCTGCGCGGCGGATCCTGGGCCTCCGACCCGGCCGTGGTCCGCACCACGTTCAGGAACTGGGACCGCCCGGCCCGCAGGCAGATCTTCTCCGGCTTCCGGTGCGCCCGCTCGGCCTCCCCCGAACGCTCCCCCCGGCGTTCCCCCGGCCACTCCGCCACGCGCTCCCCGGAAGGTCCGCCGGGAAGTTCGCCCGGACGCCATCGGGGACGCCCGGCGGAGCGCCTCGCGGAGCGCGGGTAGATGTGCCGCCACGCGTCCTGGCTGGGTGCTCCTCGCCCCCTCGCCTCACTGATCCACGAGCCGCTCCACGGCCTGCTCCGACAGTCCTACGCCCCGCGCCTGCAGCGCCATGGCAGGCTCAACGCCGACGGCTTCGGCATGGGCTGGTACGACGCCCTCGCGGAGCCGGTCCGCTACCGCCGGACGATCCCCGCCTGGGCCGACGCCAATCTGGCGGGCCTCGCGCGAACGGCCCTCTCCGGCTGCCTGCTGGCCTGCGTACGGTCGGCCAGTGCCGGGATGCCGATCGAGGAGAGCGCGACCGCGCCCTTCTCCGACGGGACGTGGCTGCTCAGCCACAACGGCCGCGTCTCGCGAGAGGCGGTGAGGGAACTCGCCGACGACGCAGAGAGTTCCTGCGACTCCGCGTGGCTCGCCGCCGCCGTGTTCGCCAGGCGGCGGGTGGGCGACCCACTCGGCGAGGCCCTGGCGGAGATCGTCACCCGCGCCGGGCTGAAGGATTCCCGCGCCCGCCTGAACCTGCTCGCCTGCGACGGCGCGTCGATCGCCGCGACCGCCTGGGGCGACACGCTCTTCCTGCGCCTCGACGGCCACCCGCGCGACGGCGTGCTCGTCGCGAGCGAGCCGCTGGACGACCGGCCCGGCTGGCAGGCCGTGCCGGATCACACCCTGGTCCTCGCCTCACCCGACGGAGTGAGCGTCCAGCCCCTGTGACCGGGCGGGGCGAGACCACGACACAGCACAGCACCCGGCCACGGACCGGCGAGCGGAATCGTGGCCCCCACATCCAGGAGGACCAGTGTCCGTCAGCCAGCCAACCATCCGCCTGGTCAACCATCTCGGCCGCGATCATCTTCGACAGGCACTCGAACACGATGTCCGCGCGGGGCTGACGTCCACGCCGAAGTGGCTACCGCCCAAGTGGTTCTACGACGAGGCGGGCAGCGAGCTGTTCTCCCGCATCACCCGGCTGCCCGAGTACTATCCCACCCGTCGCGAGCTGGCCATCCTGCGCAGGGAGGCCCTCGACATCGCCGTGCGCGGTGGCGCGGACACCCTGGTCGAGCTCGGTTCGGGGACGAGCGAGAAGACCGTCCTGCTGCTGGACGCCCTCTCCGCGGCGGGGACGCTGCGCGCCTACACGCCGGTGGACGTCGACGCGGTCACCCTGAGCGAGGCCGCGCACCGGCTCGCCTCCCGCTATCGTGGCCTGACCGTGCGCGCGATCTGCGCCGACTTCGAGGCGCACCTCGCCCTGCTGCCCCGGACGGGACGGCGGATGGTGGCCTTCCTCGGCGGCACCATCGGCAACCTGACCCCGGCGGCACGCGAGGTGTTCCTGAAGGAACTGCGCGCCACGCTCCGTCCCGGCGACACCTTCCTGCTCGGCGCGGACCTGGTCAAGGACGCCGACCGGCTGGTCGCGGCGTACGACGACGTGAGCGGGGTGACCGCCGCCTTCAACCGCAACGTCCTGCGCGTGATCGACAGGGAGCTGGACGCCGACTTCGAGCCGGACGCCTTCGAGCACGTCGCGCTGTACGACGCGCGGCACGAGTGGGTCGAGATGCGGCTGCGCGCGAGCCGCGCCATGCGCGTGCGGATCGGCGACCTCGGCCTGCGGATCTCCTTCGCGGCCGGAGAGGAGATCCGGACCGAGATCAGCGCCAAGTTCCGCACCGAAGGGCTGCGCGGGGAACTCCTCGCGGCCGGTTTCGGGATGATCCGCCAGTACATCGACCCCACCGGCGACTTCGTCCTCGTCCTCGCCCACCCGTGACCCACGGGCCGGTCGGTGGTCATCGACCGGCGCGGCCCTTCCACGGGTCGTACGAGCGGTACGGCGAAGGGTGAGGGGGAGCCGGAACGGGCGAACCTCGCGCGACTGAGGGCCGACGCGGTCTCGCGGGCGCGGTCAGGGTCGTCTTCGGGGAGCACCGGGTAGGCGGGTGGGGGGAACGACCCGCCTACCCGGCACAGGGCAGGAGGCGTGCGACTGCCCGCCTACCCGGTGGTTCTAGCGGCGGGTGATGTTGGACTCCGAGTACAGGCAGTGCGTGCCGTCAGGTCCCTCGCCGATCTTGCTGGGCTCGCTGCCCTTCGGCACGCCCTTGTAGCGCTCGCAGATGGTGGTGTTGCCGTAGACGGTGATCCGGCTGAAGCGCGCGGTGTCGCCCCAGTTGGAGTTGATCCCGGCCAGCACCTTCGTGGAGCGGGCGGTGACACCGTCCATCACCACGTGGCGCGTGTAGGAGCTGGAGCAGTTGCCGCAGGCCCGGTACAGCTTGCCGGAGCTGTGCACCTGGAAGTTCCTGATCGTGAGCGTGCCGGCGCCGTTGTGCTGGAAGACCTTGTCGGCGCCGGACTTGGCGCCGCCGCCGTCCACCAGGTAGGTGGCCGAGGAGCTGGAGGACTTGAACGTCGCGGCGTCCTCGCCGACGTCGTTCCACCACACGTTGCGAATGGTGCAGGAGCCCTCGCAGTGGATGCCGTCACCGGCCGGGGCGTCGAGGATGACGTTCTGGATCGTGCCGCCGTTGGCCACGACGAACATCGGGTCCTGGCTCTCGCCCTGGCCTCCGTCGCCGATGCCGTAGTAGCGCTTCATGCCGCCGTCGAAGAACGTACCGGCGTTGCGGGTGGTGGTCTGGTGCACGCTGCCGGTGTCCGAGGGCCACGAACCGCTGCCGTCACCGCCCCCGGGGGGCGGGGTCGGGGTGGGAGTGGGAGTGGGAGTGGGGTCCGGAGGGGGCGTGCCGCCGGCGGTCCGGAACGTCCACTGCTTGGTGGCCACCGAGTCGCAGGAGTTCTGCTGCAGCAGGGCGCCGGAGGAGGTGGAGTTGTCCTTGACGTTGAGGCACTTGCCGCCGTTGGCGTTGACCACCCGGTAGTTGGACCCGGAGGCGGTGAGCTGCCAGGTCTGCGACGCGGCCCCGGTGCAGGACTCCTGCTGGACCGCCTTGCCGGCACTGGTGGAGGCGTCCCGCACCCCGAGGCACTTGCCGCTGTGCGCCGCCTTGATCTGGTAGCCGCCGCCCGAGGAGGTGAGCGTGAAGACCTGTCCGGCGGCGTTGGTGCAGGCGTTCTGGGCCAGTTGCACGCCGTCGCCGGTGCTCTGCCCCGGTACGGCGGCGCACAGGCCGCTGCCGGCGTTGGCGAGCGTGTAGTTGCCGTTGGAGGGGGCCGCCGAGGCCGGGGTGGAGAGCACGGTCACCAGCCCGCTGCCCGTCACGAGGGCGGCGGTCAGCATGACCGCGAGTCTTCGGTCCTTGCGCATCGTCATCTCCAGTTCGGTCGGGGGGGTGTGAGCGCCTGGCGGGGGCGAAGCGCGTCAGGGGTGATCTTCTCGGCGGCCGCACCTGCGGCAGCCCGGACACCCTGATCGTCACCGCCCTCGTCAAGCTCCCTTCGCCGGCGGGCATGCCCGCCGGACACCATGGAGAAGGTCGCCCACCTTCTATCGGTAAGCGCTTTCCCATATGCGTTTGGAGTGAAGCACAAGGCGGACGAGAATGAGAAGCCCCGATGGGAGAAAAGCCCCGATGGGTCGCCATCGGGGCAGGTCACAGCGATTTTCCGAGGACTGTCCACCTCGGGGCGATCCTGAAACTTTCACTTCTGCAGGGTGGGTCACTCACCGTCGCGCGGCTTGGGCTCTCGTCCTCGAAGGAGTCCGGGGACATCGTCACCGGCGGGCATCGACGGTGACCTCGGTCGGCTCCGGGCCCGCCCGGAGCCGATGGCGTCGGCCATCGGCGCGGCGGGCGTCCGGTGCGGGTCTGTCACCGGGGGACGATCGGGAGGGTGATGTAGGAGTCGGGGAAGACGGTCTGGTGCTGGACGACCAGGTCGGCCTCGGTGACCTCGGCGGAGGTCCCGCCGGTGCCGGGGTTGCGGTCGAAGCGGGGGAAGTTGGAGCTGGAGATCTCGACGCGGACGCGGTGGCCGGTCTTGAAGACCTGGCTGGTCGCGACGAGGTCGATCTCGTGCACCCCGGAGGCGGCGAAGGTCCGGACGATACCGTCGGTCACGCTCATGGCCCGGCCGTCGGGGTGGACGTCGACGAGCTTGGCCGTCCAGTCGGTGGAGACCGCCGAGGTCTCGGCGCGCAGGGTGACGGAGAGGGGACCGGTCACCTCGACATCGGAGGCGAGCGCCTCGGTGGTGAAGCAGAGCACGTCGGGGCGGAGCTCGACGTCGCGCTGGTCCTGGGGGCCGATGTTCGTCACGTCGGGGAGCAGGAGCGGGCCACCGGTCGTGGGCACCGGATCGCGGGGGTCGAAGGTGAAGGTGGACGGCGCGGTGTCCGAGGGTGCCTCGGCGGACAGCAGGCCGCCGGTGTGCAGGTGGTAGCGGGTGCCGACCGCGCGGGACAGCGGCCACTCCTCCTCGTCCCGCCAGACGTTGTCGCCCATGACGAAGATCTTCACGGCCGGGCCGGTGTCCTCGCCGCGGAGGAAGTCCATCTGCCGCCGCGGCAGCATGACCGCCTGCGCCGAGGCGGAGAACCCGAAGTCCAGGCGTCCGGTGCCCGTCGCCTCGGAACCGTGCGACCAGGGGCCGATGACCAGCGGGCCGCCCAGCCGCCGGTGGTTCTCCAGGGTCCCGGCGAGGAACAGGTCGAACCAGCCCGCGACGTGCATCACGGGCACCTCGATCCGGTCGTGCCGCAGGGTCTGGGCCAGCCCTTCCCAGTAGGCGTCGCGGGTCGGGTGTGAGATCCACTCATCCCACCACGGCCCGGCGGGGACGTCGCGCAGCGGCAGCGTTCGCGCGGCGGCGGCCTGGTCGCCCAGTACGGGCAGGAGCGCGCCGAAGCCCGCCCCCACGTCCTCCCCGGCCTCCAGCCCGTGCGCCAGCCCGAGCATCTCCTGCAGCAGGCCCCAGTTCAGCGCCGAGCCGAGCGCGAAGGCCCCGCCGTGATACTTCAGCCCGTCGTAGAAGTCGTGCGGGGTCATCGAGGCGACCACCGCCCTGAGCCCCGGCGGGCGGGTCGCGGCGGCCTGGAGCGCGCATCCGGCGAGGTAGGACATCCCGAAGGCCACGACCTCGCCGTTCGACCACGGCTGGGAGGTGATCCACCCGACGGTGTCGTAGCCGTCGTCGCCCTCGTCCAGCCACGGCCGGAACTCCCCGTCGCTGCTTCCGCGTCCCCGGCAGTGCTGGAGCACCACCGCGAAGCCTGCCTCCAGCGCGGGGATCTTCGGCGCCATCGGGAACGAGCCCGAACCGTACGGCGTGCGGACGAGCAGGGCGGGAAACGGCCCGCCCGAGGCGGGACGGTAGACGTCGCCGCGCAGGATCGTGCCGTCGCGCACCGGCATCGGGGTGTCGTGCTCACCGACGATGGGGAGCGGAGGGCGGTTCAGCTTCGGCATCACGAGTTCCTTAGGGGTGTCCGTCGAGCCTCGGGCGTGCCGGGGAGCTCCACGAAGGAGCAGGAGTGGTGCTCCCCCGCGGACCCGCGCGGGCAGGCCGATCTCAGCGGCCCGCCCGCCCGTGTCCTCATCGCTCGCCCGGCCGAGACTCCATGGTCCACCCGGCCGCCGTTCTGTGGAGCTCCCGCCGCACCGCTCACCCGGGGGAGAGCGGCTACTCGCCGCCGCGCAGGTCGGCCAGACGCTTGGGCGAGTACTCGATGTCCTCGAAGCGCACGGTGCAGCCGTCGCCGGTGGGGCTCTGCGCGAGGAAGCCGACCTCCGGGTCCCCGTCGAGCGCGAAGTATCTGATGAGGTTCCAGAAGCCGGACTCGTCGGCGACGTGGAAGGCGAAGGCGGTGCCGATGCGGGAGATCCGCAACCGGATGTCCCTGCCGTCCATGGTCACGGAGTTGCAGTCGTCGGACACCCCGCGGGTGACCACCGAGACGATCGTGGGCTTGTTCTGCGGGGAGAGTTCCAGGCAGAACTTGGCCCACCGGTCGTCGTCGGCGTACAGCAACAGGACGGCCGCGTCGTAGGTGGACAGCAGGTCGAGCCTGACCCGCGCGCTGAGAGTGAAGTCGCCGTCCAGGCGGCCGACGAGGGCGGGGGCGTTGGCGTAGCGGTTCGGCTCCCCGGGGTCGGAGAACAGGTCGGTGCCGGCCCCCGCGACGATGGAGAGCGCGTCACCGTCGGCACTCCAGTCCTCGGGCCGGTTCAGCCAGCGCAGCGGCGCGGGGAAGGCGGGCAGGGAGACGGTTTCGCTCACGGGTGTTCCTCCAGAGGGGTGGCGATCGCGTAGGCGGTCGCGATGAGACGGTCGACGGTGTCGGCCTCACGGATGGTGCAGACCGGATCGGTCCCGTTCCTGACGCTACGGGCGAAGTCGGCCATGAGGGGGAGATGCGGGTTCTTCCGCGGGGGAAGGAACTCCTCGACGGCGATCCCGTCGACGATCCCGCGCACGGTCCCCGAGTCGAGAGGGCCGAGTTCCAGGTGACCGCCGTCGAAGAACAGGCTCAGCCGGTCGTGGCGGGTGCCGGGCCTCCACGCCGCCTCCAGGCCGGCCGTGGCGACCAGTTCCCCGAGGCGCGCCCGGTCGGCGGGTGAGCGATCCAGCAGGGGAAGAAGCGCGTTCAGCAGCGCGGCCTCCAGCTCGCGATCCCCGGGAGAGGCGGCGAAACGGCCCAGGTCCTCCGCCGCGGGCGATCCGGTCACGAAGTGGGCGAGGGCGGCGGCCACCGCGTTGTAGTGCGGGCCGCTGATCTCCCACCAGTCGGCGGCCACCATGGGAACCGACGGGTCATTGGCGAGGAAGACATGGGCGGCCAGTCTGAATCCGAGTGTCCGCGTGTCCGGAAAGGAACCTGGCATTTGGGGCGACGCTATTGATTTTTCTGTCATGCCGTTTCCCTCCACCTGCACGAACTCCCTCCGACCGCGCGAATGTCGGACCCGACGTACCGTACCGTGCGCAAAAATGCCGGACATGGGAAATTGCCCCTCTTTGAAGCGTCATTCAGGCTCCCGAATGTCAGCGCTCCCATTGACCGAACATCACGAGTCCGACCCTAAATCGCCCCCCCTTCAACACGTATCCCAACGACGCCCACCATGCGCCGAATTTGACACAAGGACCGGGTTGATCAAATCTTTCCTGGTCGATTGGGGATAAAATGTCGAACGATAATTACAGGTCGGCGAGACCCACCAACGGCGAGGGGCTGGCGGAGGTCGAACTCGACCAGGCACACGCTCCCGACAAGGTCATGGCCCATGAGGACCTGCTGAGGAAGTTCGTCAACACCGGGGTGGCGCTGCCGCTCTCCCTGGTCGGTCTCGCACTGGCCTCCGATCCGATCCAGCTCGCCGTCGCACTGGTGATCTGATGCTGCCGGCCTCGGCCGACCGGCACGCGATCCAGGGGAGCGAGAAGAAGGTCCGTGTGAAGTGGCGGGACGGGTGGACCCGGCGGGTGCTGATGTTCGGCGCGATGGGCGCGGTCATCCTGATCCTGGAGGGCGCGGTCGGCAACTGGAGCGGTGTCTTCCTCCTGGAGGAACGCGGCGCCACCCTCGCCGTCGCCTCGCTGGGATACACGTTCTTCAACCTGTGCCAGACCGCCGGCCGCCTCGTCGGCGACCGCCTCCACGAACGGTACGGCGCGCCCACCCTCGTCAGGGTGAGCGGTGGTATCGCCCTCTGCGGTCTGCTGCTGGTCGTGTTCAGTCCGGGGGTCGTCGTCGCGATCGCGGGTTTCGCGGTGGTGGGAATCGGCCTGTCGGTCCTGCTCCCCCTTATCTTCAGCGCGGTGGGGCACGGCGGCGCGGAGGGTCTCGGGGCGGCCGCGGCGCTGGCCAGGTTCACCACGCTGACCTATTCGGGACTGCTGGGCCCCGTCCTGGTCGGCTGGTTCGCCGAGTTCGTGGGCCTGGCCGCGACCTTCGCCGGGTTGCTCGTCCTGCTGGCGCTGGTGGTGCTCAACGCCAGGTCCACGGGCACGGCCGACCGGAAGGAGACCCCGCAGAAGGCGTAGGGGGGCGAGGCGGGGGAACGGCTCAGACGAGGGAGCGGACCGGGCGCGCCGGCTGCCAGCCGGCGGAGTCGACGGCCTCGGGCGACAGGATGTGGTCCAGGACCATGTGGGCGCAGCCGATGATCCCGGCGCTCGGGCCGAGCCGGCTGCGCTCTATCCGCAGGTTGCGGGTGGCCAGAGCCGTCGAGCGGCGGTAGATGACCTCGCGGACCCCCGAGACCATCGGCTGGAAGGTCTCCGCGACGTCTCCGCCGAGGACGACCACCGAGGGGTTGAGCAGGTTGACCGCGCTGGCGACGACCTCGCCGAGCATCCGGGCGGCGTTGCGGACCACGGTCATGGTCTCCGCGTCCCCCGCCCTGACCAGGTTCACCACGTCGGCGAGGCTCGTGACCTCGTGCCCTCTGGCACGGAGCAGGCGCAGGATCGCGGTGCCGCTGGCGACGGAGTCGACGCAGTCGATGTTGCCGCAGCGGCAGAGGACTCCCCCGCCGTCGCGGACCGGGATGTGGCCGATCTCCCCCGCGGCGCCCAGCGCCCCCCGCAGGATCTCGCCCCCGGCGATCACTCCGGAGCCGATCCTGGTGGAGACCTTGATGAACAGCAGGTCGTCGGCCTCGCCCGCGTAGATCTCGCGGTGCTCGCCGATCGCGATGACGTTCACGTCGTTGTCGAGGAAGACGGGGGCGGGGAAGCTCTCGGCGATGATCGGCGGGATGGCCACACCGGTCCAGCTGGCCATGATCCGGGCGCTCTCGGTGCGGCCGGCCGCGAACTCCACTGTGGCCGGGACCCCCAGGCCGACCCCGCGGACCAGGGAGACGGGGCGGTCGCCGAGGAGTTCGCTCCAGCTCCGCATGACCAGGGGGAGGACGACATCCGGCCCCTCCTCCACGTCCACCGAAAGGGTGGTGTCGGCCAGCACCTTGCCCGCGAGGTCGCAGACGGCGATCTGCGCGCGGCTCGCGCCGAGAGAGCCGGCCAGGACGACCCCGCCGGAGGCGTTGAAGACCAGGCGGGTGGGCGGGCGGCCTCCGGTGGAGGGGCCCTCGCTGTCCTCCACCACAAGGCGCCGGTCCAGCAGCTCGGTGACGCGCAGGGACACGGCGGGTCTGGACAGGCCGGTGACACGTCCTATGTCCGAGCGGGTGGCCGCCTCTCCCGAGCGGATGAGGCGCAACACCTCACCGCTGGTGGCCAGCGCGGCGGCGGGACGTCGAGACACCCGCCCAGTGAATCACACCCACTTAGGAAATGAGAACTTCATACTTTCTCACTTCGGATTACAAAACTACGCTTGCATAGAGCGCAAGATCTGGCTAGTGTCCGATCTATCCCCAAATTCGATAGATCATCACGGAGAGTTCCCCATGCCCGAGCCCCCGCAACCCGCCGACCTCATCGTGTTCGGCGGCACCGGCGACCTCTCCATGCGGAAACTCCTCCCGGCGCTCTACCACTCCGACCGGGACGGGCGTCTCGCCCCCGAGACCCGCGTGATCGCGATGTCCCGCGGCGGGCTCGACGACGCCGACTTCCGCGGCAAGGTGGATGCCGCGATGCGCGGCGCGGTGCCGCGGAACGACCTCGACACCTGGCTGCGCTTCCTCGACCGGCTGCGCCACGTCACCGTCGACATCAGCGGCCAGGACCCCACGGGGTGGACAAGGCTCGCGAAGATGCTCGACGGGCACGAGCACCGCGACCGGGTGTTCTACCTGGCGAGCCCGCCCATGACGTTCGGCCCGTTCTGCCGCGAGGCGCACCGCGCCGGCCTGGTCACCCCCGCCTCGCGGGTGGTGCTGGAGAAGCCGCTCGGACGCGACCTGTCCAGCGCGATGCGGATCAACGACGAGGTCGGAGCCATCTTCGACGAGCGGCAGATCTACCGCATCGACCACTACCTGGGCAAGGAGACGGTCCAGAACCTCCTCGTGCTCCGGTTCGCCAACGCGTTCCTGGAGCCGATCTGGAACTCCCTGTGGATCGACCACGTCCAGATCACCGTCGCCGAGACCGTCGGCACCCCCGGCCGCCGCGGCTACTACGACCACGCCGGCGCGCTGCGCGACATGGTGCAGAACCACCTGCTCCAGCTGCTCTGCCTGGTGGCGATGGAGCCGCCCTCGCGCAACGACCGCGAGTCGATCCGTGACGAGAAGGTCAAGGTCCTGCAGGCTCTGCGGGCCATCACCGGCGGCGAGGTGGACCGTTTCACCGTGCGCGGCCAGTACACGGCGGGCGAGTCCGGCGGCGTCCCGGTGCCCGGCTACCTCGACGAGCCCGACAACACCGCGCCCACCGACGACTCCCGCCGGGTGGAGACCTTCGCCGCGATCCGCGCCGAGGTGAGGAACTGGCGCTGGGCCGGGGTGCCGTTCTACCTGCGCACGGGCAAGCGCATGCCGCAGCGCTCCTCGGAGATCGTGGTGCGGTTCAAGGACGTGCCCCACTCGATCTTCCCTGGCAGCACACCGAACCGGCTCGTGCTGCGGCTGCAGCCGAGCGAGGGCATCCAGCTGAACATCATGGCCAAGGAGCCCGGCGCGGGCGAGGTCGCGCTCAAGCCCGTCCCGCTGAGCCTCAGTTTCGCCGAGACCTTCACCGGCCGGGTGCCCGAGGCCTACGAGCGGCTGCTCATGGACGTCCTCACCGGCAACCCGACCCTGTTCATGCGGCGCGACGAGGTCGAGGCCGCCTGGCGGTGGATCGACCCGATCATCGACGAGTGGGAGTCACGGGGGACCCCGCCCGAGCCGTACCCGGCGGGCAGCGCGGGACCCGCCGCGGCCCACGAACTCATCGGCCGCAGCGGCCACGTCTGGCACGAGGAGGGACTGGAGTGAGCGCGCGAGCCGACCGCCAGGACCCAAGCGACCACCCCAGGAACGATGACGCCGACCACGACCGAGGAGTCCGGATGCACCCCGTGATCCAGGAGGTGACCGACCGTCTGGTCGAGCGCAGCCGCCCCAGCCGCACCGCGTACCTGAACAGGCTGCGCGCCGAGGCCGAGGCGGCCCGCCGGCGCGGTCCCGCCAGGGCGAGCCTGGGCTGCGCCAACCTCGCGCACGGTTTCGCCGCCGTCGGCGAGAGCGACAAGCGAGACCTGCGCGCAGGCGTCAAACCCGGCGTGGCGATCGTGTCGAGCTACAACGACATGCTGTCGGCGCACCAGCCGTACGAGGCCTACCCGGCGATCCTCAAGGCGGCCGTCAGGAAGGCGGGCGGCGTCGCGCAGTTCGCCGGGGGCGTGCCCGCGATGTGCGACGGCGTCACGCAGGGCCGGGCGGGTATGGAGCTGTCGCTCTACAGCCGCGAGGTCATCGCGATGGCCACCGCGATCGCGCTCTCGCACGACATGTTCGACGCCTCCCTCATGCTCGGCGTCTGCGACAAGATCGTTCCCGGCCTGCTGATCGGGGCGCTGCACTTTGGCCACCTGCCCGCGGTGTTCGTCCCCGCCGGCCCGATGTCCTCCGGGCTGCCCAACAAGGTCAAGGCCCGCACCCGGCAGCTGTTCGCCGAGGGCAAGGTCGGCAGGGACGAGCTGCTGGAGGCCGAGGCGAGGTCGTACCACTCCCCCGGCACCTGCACCTTCTACGGCACCGCCAACTCCAACCAGGTCATGATCGAGGTCATGGGCCTGCACCTGCCGGGATCGACGTTCGTCAACCCGCGCACCGAGCTGCGCGAGGCCCTGACGAAGGCCGCGGGCAGGCGGGCGGTCGAGCTGACCGCGCACGGCGCCGAGTACACCCCCGTCGGCGAGGTCGTCGACGAGAAGGCGATCGTCAACGCCTGCGTGGCACTGCTCGCGACCGGCGGCTCGACCAACCACACCATGCACATCGTCGCCATCGCCGCGGCGGCCGGCGTCGAGCTCCTGTGGGACGACCTGGCCGCCCTGTCGAAGGCGGTGCCGCTGCTGACCCGCATGTACCCCAACGGCCACGCCGACGTGAACCACTTCCAGGCCGCGGGCGGCATGCAGGTGCTCATCGGTGACCTGCTGGACGCCGGGCTGCTCCACGGCGACGTGCTCACGATCGCCGGGCGAGGGCTGGACCACTACCGCTCGGCCGCCGAGCTCAAGGAGGGCGAGCTGGTCTGGCAGGAGCGCACCGAGGGCAGCTCCGACCTCGACGTGCTGCGCCCGGTCTCCGACGCGTTCTCCGCCGACGGCGGCATCCACATGCTCGACGGCAACCTGGGCCGCGCGGTCAGCAAGGTCTCCGCGGTCAAGGACGAGCACCTCGTCATCGAGGCCCCGGCCAAGGTCTTCGACGACCAGCTTGAGCTGCTGCGCGCCTTCGACGCGGGTGAGCTGGACGGGCAGGACTTCGTCGCGGTCATCCGCTACCAGGGGCCGAGCGCGAACGGCATGCCCGAACTGCACAAGCTCACCCCGCCGATGGCGGTGCTGCTGGACAGGGGACAGCGGGTGGCGATCGTCACCGACGGCCGCATGTCCGGCGCGTCCGGCAAGGTCCCCGCGGCCATCCACCTGTCGCCCGAGGCCGCCGACGGAGGTCCCATCGCGCTGGTGCGCGACGGTGACCCCATCCGGCTCGACGCCGCCGCGGGCACCTTGGAGCTGCTGGTCGGGGCCGAGGAACTGGCCGCCAGGCCCCTTCAGGGCGCGCCGCTCACCGACGCCCAGTGGGTGGGCACCGGCCGCGAGCTGTTCGGCGCCTTCCGTCGCGCGGCGGGGCCCGCGGAGCGCGGCGCGGGCGTCTTCGCCCTGAACGGTCACGCCGAGGCCGTCGCGAACGGCACCCGCCCGGCGACCGCCCAGAGCGGGATCCGGGCGTGAGCGCGAAGGAGATCTCGTGAGCCTTCCCTGGCTCGTCGCCGACGTCGGCGGCACCAACGCCCGGTTCGGACTGGTCACCGAGCCCGGTGGACGACCCGAGGCTGTGGCCGTGCTCGCGGGCGCGGAACACGATGGCCTTCCCGAAGCCGTAGCCGCCTATATCGCAGATCATGCGGGCGGAGTTCAGCCGGGAGCCGCGTGCGTCGCGATCGCGGGACCCGTGGAGGGTGACCGTTATCGGCTCACCAACTCCGGGTGGACCGGGTCGGTAGGTGACCTGGGCATCCCGAACGCCTGGCTGCTCAACGACTTCGAAGCCCTCGCCGCGTCCCTGCCGTACCTGCACGGCGACGACCTGGTCTCCCTGGGCGGCCCCGAACCCTCGCGCGGCGTCAAGGCCGTGCTCGGGCCGGGCACCGGCCTCGGCGTGGGCGGCCTGGTGCCCGCCGCCGAGGGCTGGGTGCCGATCCCCGGCGAGGGCGGGCACGTCACGGCGCCCGTCCTCGACAAACGGGACCACGAGATCGTCCGGGCACTGCGCGCGGACGGCCTGGAGCACGTGGTGGCCGAGCACCTGCTGTCCGGGCCGGGGCTGTCACGACTGCACCGGGCCCTCGTGCTCGTCCACGGGACGGACGCGCCGACGCTGTCCGCCTCCGACATCGTGGCCCGGATGGACGACTCGCTGTGCGCGGAGACCGTCGAGGTCTTCTGCGCCATGCTCGGCACCTTCGCGGGGAACGTCGCCCTCACCCTCGGCGCGCGGGGCGGTGTCTACCTGGGCGGCGGCGTACTGCCGCGTATCGTGGACCGGGTCCGCTCCAGCGACTTCCGCCGTCGCTTCGAGGCCACCCCGACCCTGAACCACTACCTTTCCGGCATCGCCACGCTACTGATCGTGGCCCCTCAGCCCGCCCTCACCGGCGCGGCGGCCTGGCTGAGCCAGCGCCTGTCCACCCTGGAGTTCGCATGAGTCTGCTCGACATCGCCCCGGTCATCCCGGTCGTCGTGATCGACGATCCGGAGACCGCGGTCCCTCTGGCCCGCGCCCTGGTCGCGGGCGGCCTGCCGGTCATCGAGGTGACCCTGCGCACCGCCGCCGCGCTGGACGCGATCGCGCGCATCGCCGCCGAGGTCCCGGAGGCGGTGATCGGCGCGGGCACCATCCGCACCCCGGCCGACGTGGCGGCCTCCGTGGCGGCCGGCTCCAAGTTCCTGGTCAGCCCGGGGACCACCCCGGGGCTGGTCGACGCGATGGAGGTGAGCGGGGTGCCTTTCCTGCCCGGTGTGGCGACCGCCTCCGAGGTCATGGCACTCGCCGACCGCGGGGTGACCGAGATGAAGTTCTTCCCCGCCGAGGCCGCCGGCGGCCTGCCGTACCTCAAGGCACTCGGCGGCCCGTTGCCGCAGGTCACGTTCTGCCCGACGGGCGGCATCAAGCTCGCGACGGCCCCCGAATACCTCGCGTTGCCGAACGTCGGCTGCGTGGGCGGGACCTGGCTCACCCCGGCCGACGCGCTCGCGGGCGGCGACTACTCGCGCATCGAGAAACTGGCCGCCGAGGCGGCCGCCCTTCGCTGACTCACCCCGTGCCGGCCTCGGGGAAGCCGACCGAACCGCGCACGGACAACGCGAGATCGCCTGGTTTCCTTTAACCTTGAACGAACGAGGGGAGTACTTCCCAAGGACCGACCCGGTCAATACGGACGCCCTGTGGCGTCCCCGGACGGTCGCCCGCGAAGGCGGGTGAAGGAGACCTCGAATGGCCGAGCGCATTCGAGGAGCGAGCATGCCCCCTGACAGTCCCCTCCCCCTCCGGGCACCGTCCCACCGGCGTCTTCCCTGGAATGCGAGACGCGGCATGAGAGAAGCCCCTCATACCAGCGAGGTGGACATGATGACCGCCACACCGGCGAGCGGGCCCTCCATCGAGGATCTGCGCTATCCGGCCGGATCGCTGGTGCTTCTCGCGGGGCTCCCCGGCGCGGGCAAGAGCACCCTGCTCGACCGTCTGTACGGGCTGCGCGGCGACGAGAGGGAGCCGGTACGCGCCGGTGACGCCTTCGTCGTCGACTCACGCCAGTCCCGCAACTGGTGGGCCCCCTACCTGGGCCCCATCCCCCACAGGGTCCGCGTCCCGCTCGTGCACACCACCCACGCGGTGCGGATCGCCCGCGCCATGCTGAAGGGGCACGCCGTCGTCGCGCACACCCGCGGCACGTGGCCGCACGTCCTGTACGGGTTCGCCTGGCTGGCCCGCAGGGTCGGCCACGAGATGCACCTGGTCCTGCTCGACGTGGAGCCGAGGCTCGCCCGCGAGGGGCAGCTCTCGCGCGGGCGGGTCGTCACGAACGCGACCTTCGCCCGGCACTGCCGCCGCTGGCGGGTGCTCGTCGAGCGTGCCCGCGGCGGCTCGCTTCCCCCCGCGGCGAGCGTCACGATCCTCGATCGTCCCGCCGCGGACCTGCTCAGGACCATACGCTTCGACGAGCGGCCCCCCGCGCGGCGGAACGGATGACTTTACCTTCACCTGGCTCTGCGTCTCATCCGGCCAGGGCAAATACAAAGCGAGCGGAAGGAAACCGATGACCGACGTACTGGCTCTCGCCCAAGAGCAGCTCAGCCTCGCCAGGGCGAGCGCGCACGGCCGCAGCGCCCACACCTACCTCAACGAGGGCACCCTGCGCCAGGCGGTCATCGCGCTGACTGCGGGGACGGCCCTCGGTGACCACGAGGGCCCGCCGGCGGGAAGCCTGCACGTCCTGCTGGGGCGGGTCCGGCTCGTCGAGGATGGGCAGACAGTCGAGCTCGGCGAGGGCCACGCCGCTCCGATCCCGCAGCGGCGGCACTCGCTGGAGGCCGACGAGGAGTCGGTGGTCATCCTCACCAGCGTCGTCAACATCGGCGGCTGAGGACATCTGACCTCGTATCGACTGGGCGGGACAGGGCGATCGTCCCGCTCGAAGACGTGAGGAACCGCCCTCCGGGCGATGCCGGGCACGCGCATGTCCTGAAGCCGCCCCGGAGGCCGGCTCCCGCCCCTCACACCGGGCCGTGCTCGTGGGCGAGGACGACGATCCGCACCCGGCCGCGCGGCGTCAACGGGCCGAGCCCGGCGGTCCCCGGTCCACGCGATCCAGCATCAGCCGATTCCAGCCAGAAACTATCGGAATTCCGCCGAAACTTCTAGGCGGGCCACAATACACCGTGACAGCGGCATCCCATGATCATAATTGGGGGTCGCCGCCCTCCGACCGCGCGCGAGCGGCCCCCTCACCGCGAAAGTTTCATGCTGTGAGCCAGGAGCGGGCGCGCAGCTTCCCTGGCCAGCGCACGCATGGGCGGACCCGGCGCCCCGCACCGCGAAGCAAGTTACTTGACATCTGCGATCCGGTCATATTTGCTCCCTTGCATTACATCCCGTACGGCGTGCGAGCGGCATACCGATAAGTTCTGACGAACCTTGGCGTTCACAATTCGATTCCGGTTTCACAGCCCCAGACATTCGATGCCGCTGATGGAAGGGAATGCAGAACATGTCTTTATCGTCGGCCCTGCCCCTACGGCCAGCCAGAGGGAATCGCAGATGTTGAAGAACAGGTCCATCCTCGGGGCTGTGGCGCTCGCGGCGGCTTTCGTCCTGGTGACGGGGCACGCGGCGATGAGCAGCGGCAGCAGCGCGGGAACCTCGGCGTCCACCGCCGCAGCGCTCGCGGGAACCGCGGGATGCGGAAAGAACCCGACGCTGACCAGCGGAACACACACCATTCAGTCCAGCGGAAAGAATCGCAGCTTCATTCTGCGGATTCCCGCGAACTACAACAACAACAACCCCTATCGCCTGATCTTCGGCATCCACTGGCTGAACGGCACCATGAACGACGTCGACTCCGGCGGAAGCAGCGGGGCCTCCTGGTCCTACTACGGACAGCGGCAGTTGTCGAACAACACCGCGATCTTCATCTCGCCGCAGGGCCTCAACAACGGCTGGGCCAACTCCAACGGCGAGGACGTCACCCTCTTCGACGACATCATGCGGCGGGTGGAGGCCGATCTCTGCGTCGACCCCTCGCTGCGTTTCGCCATGGGGTTCAGCTACGGCGGCGGCATGAGCTTCTCCCTCGCGTGCAGCCGCGCGTCGGTCTTCCGCGCGGTCGCGGTGTTCGCCGGCGCGCAGCTCAGCGGATGCAGCGGCGGCAACGACCCCATCGCCTACATGGGACTGCACGGCATCACCGACAGCGTCCTCAACATCTCGCAGGGACGGGCACTGCGGGACAGGTTCGTCCGCAACAACGGCTGTAACGCCCAGAACCCGCCCGAGCCGGGTTCGGGCAGCCGGACGCACGTCGTCACCACCTACTCGGGGTGCCGGGCCGGATACCCCGTCGTCTGGGCCGCGTACGACAACGGTCACACGCCCGCCCCGGTGGACGGGACCTACACCGAGAACGGCGCCCAGACCTGGACCAAGGGGGAGGTGTGGAAGTTCATCTCCCAGTTCCAGAGCACCTCCACGCCCGACCCGACGCCCGACCCGACGCCCAGCCCCACCGTCACCCCGACCGTCACCCCGACCCCCACGACCAGCTTCCGCCTGCGCAACGAGGGCGCCGGGCGCTGTGCCGACTCCCCCAACAGCGCCAGCGCCAACGGCACGCAGATGCAGATCTACGACTGCCACACCAACCCCAACCAGCTCTTCAGCCACAGCTCCGGCAGGCTCCAGACCCTCGGCAAATGCCTGGACTCCCCCACGAACGCCGGCTCCGGCACCCGCGTGCAGCTGTGGGACTGCCACACCAACAGCAACCAGCAGTGGACCTTCAACTCCAACGGCACCGTGACCAGCGGCGCCAACAACCTCTGCCTCAGCGTCTCCGGCACCGGCAACACCTCCGCCGTGACCGTCGCCACGTGCAACGGCCAGGCCACCCAGAGATGGACCAGGGCGTGACCGCCCGCTAGCCGATGACAGACGTCGGGTCCAGGCGACTTCGCCTGGACCCGACGCGCTTCATCGCCCGACGCACGGGCGCGCACGCGAACGCCGCGACGTCACTGCGGCGGATCATCGATATCCCGCCCGTCCCGGTGGTGGAACCACGCCATCGGGCCCGGAGGGCGGGGGCATCGCGCACGGCGATCCGGCGGGCCGCGGAACGGGACTCCGGTGGCGTTCCCACGGCGTGATCTCCTAGCCGGCCGGCGTCTCGTCCTCGTCGTCGATCAGCAGGAAGTCGGGCCGGTTCTCGCGCCACTCGGGCACGTCCATCGAGTTGAGCACGGAGATGAGCTTCTTCTCCTCGTAGACGAAGTGCGTCTGCATGATCGCCGACAGCGCCCCCACCTCCTCACGCACCTTGGAGGCCGCGGCCGGGTCCGGCCTCTCCGGGAGGGTCTCAAGGAGTTTCCGGAGATTTCCCAGCAGCCAGTCCAGCTGGTTGTGGTCCGTACGCAGCGAGGAGAGCACCTCGCGCAGCTCGGGGAACTCCTCGGCGATCGCCGGGAACGCGCCCCTGTCCTCCCCGGTGTGGTGGCGCGTCAACGCGGTGCAGAAGGAGAGACAGTGGGCACGCAGGTCCCGTGGCGGGAGCCCCCTGCCGTCGAAGTAGTCGTCGATGTCGTCCTGGAGGCCCTCCAGCATCTCGCGGAGCCAGATGTGCACTTCGAGCAGCTGTGTGCCCATGGCGGTGAGACGGTCCCCCGCCCCCGAACGTGCGTTCACACTCCTCCTTTTCGGTGGGGTCGCCTTCCCGGTGTCCTCGAAGGTCTTGGGGAAGGTGACGGATTCCGGTGTGGTCCTGACGGGGTTCGGAAGCTCAGAGGGGCAGAATGCCGCCGGGCTTGAGGGCTTTCATGGCGATCTGGGAGGTGAGCTTGTCGAGACCGGGCAGGCGGCCGAGCTTCTCCAGGCACAGCTGGCTGTAGGCGTCCATGTCGGGCACCGCCACCCGCAGCACGTAGTCGGGGCGGCCGAACATGCGCAGGCACTCCACCACGTCGTCGATCTCCATCACGGCAGCCTCGAAGGCGGTGACCGTCTCGGCGTCCTGGCCCTCCAGCTCGACGTAGGCGACGACCTGGAAGCCCCGCCCCACGGCCACCGGGTCGATCACGGCGCGGTAGCCGGTGATCACTCCGGTCTCCTCCAGGTTGCGGACCCGGCGCAGGCACGGCGAGGGGGTGAGCCGCACCCGCTCGGCCAGCTCCAGGTTGCTCAACCGCCCTTCCACCTGCAGGAGGCCGAGAATTGCGCGATCCGTCATATCCATGAGATTGAATGCTAACGAAAGGCTCCTTATCCGGAAAGTTTGACATCGAATTTTGTTCTGCCTGGCATAATCTTGCGGCATTGCAAGAGCGCCGACGACGGGACGACAAACCATGACGATCTTCGCAGACGCCCGTGAGATCTCCCCCGACGACCGCTACTTGCTCGACGAGAACCAGGTCTTCATGACCGGCACCCAGGCCCTGGTGCGGGTCATCCTCGACCAGATGCGCGCCGACAGGGCCGGGGGCCTGCGTACCGGCGCGATGGTCTCCGGCTACCCCGGCTCTCCGCTCGGCGGCTTCGACCAGGAGCTGGCCCGCTCCCGCAGGCACACCGAGCCGCTCGGCGTCGTGCACCGCCCAGGGCAGAACGAGGAACTCGGCGCCACCGCCGTCTGGGGCAGCCAGCTCGTGCCCGCGCTTCCCCGCCCGCGCACCTCCGGTGTGCTGGGCGTCTGGTACGGCAAGGCACCCGGCGTCGACCGCGCGGCCGATGCGTTCCGGCACGGCAACTTCGTCGGCGCCCACCCCGAGGGCGGCCTGATCGCGCTCTGCGGCGACGACCCCACCTGCAAGTCCTCCACCCTCCCCTCGGCGACCGAGGGCACACTCGCCACGCTGGGCATGCCGATCCTCCACCCCGGCAGCGTCCAGGAGCTGCTCGACCTGGGACGCCACGCGATCGCGGCGTCGCGGGCCAGCGGTCTGTGGGTCGCGGTGAAGGCCGTCTCCAACGTCGTGGACGCCACCGGCACCGTGGACGTCGGGCGTGACCGGGTCGTCCCGGTCACGCCCGTCGTCGAGTACGAGGGCAGGCCCTACCGGCACGTGCCCGACGCCACCCTGCTCACCCCCTGGTCGCTGGAGATGGAGCGCACGCTCGTCGGTCCCCGCCTCGACCTGGCCCGCGCCTACGCCCGCGAGAACGGGCTCAACCGCGTCACCGCCGACCCCCGCGACGCCTGGCTGGGCATCGTCGCCTCGGGAACCGCCTACCACGACGTCCGCGAGGGCTTCCGCAAGCTCGGCGTCACGCCGGAGGAGGCCGGTGTCCGCCTGCTGAAGATCGGCATGCTCTGGCCGCTGGACCCCGGGATCGTCCGGACCTTCGCCCGGGGGCTGTCGGAGATCCTCGTCGTGGAGGAGAAGGCCCCGCTGCTGGAGACCTCGCTCAAGGACATCCTGTACGGGACCGCCGACGCCCCGCCCGTGCTGGGCAAGCTCGACGAGAACGGCGCGCGGCTCATTCCCGGGCACGGTGCCGTCGACGCCGACCTGGCCGCGAAGGCCATCGCCTTCCGGCTGCGCCGCAGAGGGCTGACCGGCCTCGGCGACCGGGTGGCGAAAGGGCTCTCCGTCATCTCGCGCCCGGCACCGCTCACACTGCTCGCTCCCAGGCGCACCCCCTTCTTCTGCTCGGGCTGCCCGCACAACCGTTCCACCGCCGTCCCCGACGACGCGCCCGTCGGCGCCGGGATCGGCTGTCACACGATGGTGGTGCTCAACCGCGAGGGCAAGGGCACGCTCACCGGCCTCACCCAGATGGGCGGCGAAGGGGCGCAGTGGATCGGACAGGCACCGTTCACCGACACCCCGCACATCTTCCAGAACCTCGGCGACGGCACCTTCCACCACAGCGGCTCGCTCGCGGTGAGGGCCGCGGTCGGTGCGGGCGTGAACATCACCTACAAGCTGCTCTACAACAGCGCGGTCGCGATGACCGGCGGCCAGACGATCACCCCGGCCCTGTCGGTGCCCGACCTGACCCGCTGGTTTGAGGCCGAGGGGGTGCGCAGGATCGTCGTCACCACCGACGAGCCGGAACGCTACCGGGGGGTCGAACTCGCGGGCATCGCCAAGGTCCGCGACAGGACCGCGCTGGAGGACGCCCAGCGCGAGCTGGCCGCGGTCCCCGGCGTGACCGTCCTCATCCACGACCAGCGGTGCGCGGCCGAGAAGCGACGGCTGCGCAAGAAGGGAGACCTGCCCGACCCCGCCAGGCGGGTCGCGATCAACCAGCGCGTCTGCGAGGGCTGCGGCGACTGCGGGCAGAAGTCCGAGTGCCTGTCCGTGCTGCCGGTGGAGACCGAGTTCGGCCGCAAGACCGAGATCCACCAATCGTCCTGCAACAAGGACTACTCGTGCGTGGAGGGCGACTGCCCGTCCTTCCTGACCGTCCTGCCCGCCACGGGGAAGGCCGCCTCCCGCGAGCGCGCACCGGTGCCCGCGCCGCCGGGCATGCCCCTGCCCGAGGCGCGCGCGGGGGACGCCTCGATCAGGCTGGTCGGCATCGGCGGCACCGGCGTGGTGTCGGTCGCGCAGATCCTCGGCACCGCCGCGATGCTCGACGGCAGGCGGTCGCGGGGACTCGACCAGACCGGCCTCGCCCAGAAGGGCGGCACGGTCGTCTCCGACATCCTCATCTTCGACGGTGACGGCGAGCGCTCGGCGCGGGGCGGGGCGGCCAGCGTGGACGCCTACCTGGCGCTGGACCTGATCGGCGCCACCGACCCCGCCCACCTGGCCGCCGCCGACCGTGACCGTACCGTGGCGGTGGTCTCCACCAGCCTGGTGCCGACCGGTTCGATGGTGCTCGACCCCTCCACCCATCTGACCGATCCCGGCTCGCCGATCGCCGCGCTGGAGTCACGGACCCGGCGTGAGCTGAACGTCTACCTCGACGCCGAGGAACTGTCCCAGGCGCTGTTCGGCGACCACATGCCGGCCAACACGATCATCGTCGGGGCCGCCTGGCAGCGCGGGCTCATCCCGCTCGGCCTGGAGTCGGTCGAGCGGGCCATCCGCGCGGGCGGAGGCAGGGCCGCCGAGCGGACCGTCGCCGCCTTCCACTGGGGCCGCGCGGTGGTCGCCGCCCCCGAGGCCGTGGCGGCGGTGACCCGCCCCGCCGTCCCCGCCGCGCCGCTCCCCGGCCGATCGGCGGCACGCCTGATCGGCACGGTCGCCGAACCCGGCGGCGAGTTGCACCGGATCCTCACGGTCCGGGTCCCCGACCTCGTCGCGTACCAGAACGCGCGCTACGCCGCCGGGTACGTCGACGCCGTCCGCGCGGTCCTCGCCAGGGAGCGCGAGGTCACCCCGGACAGCACCGCCGTCACCGAGGCCTACGCCAGGCAGCTGCACCGGCTGATGGCGTACAAGGACGAGTACGAGGTGGCGCGCCTGCACCTCGACCCGGTCGAGCGGGCGCGGATCGCCGCCGAGTTCGGCCCCGGCGCGAGGGTCTCCTACAACCTGCACCCGCCGTTCCTGCGCGCCCTGGGCATGAGGCGCAAGCTCCGCCTCGGCCCCTGGTTCGACCCGGCCTTCCGCCTGCTGTACGGCATGCGCGTGCTGCGCGGCACCCGCCTGGACCCGTTCGGGCTGGGCGGGGTGCGCGCGACGGAGCGGGAGCTCGTCGCCGAGTACACCCGCGACGTGCACCGGGCGCTGAACCACCTGCGCCCGGCGACCGAGGAGCGGGTCCGCGAACTGGCCGAGCTGCCCGCCATGGTGAGGGGGTACGAGCACGTGAAGCTGCGCACCGTGGCCGCCTACCGCGAGCGCGTGACCGCGCTCCTCGACGACCTGCGCGAGGGCTGAACGTCAGGGCCCTTGGGGCCCCGCCGCCGGCGGCGGGGGCGGCTCCCGCCGAGCCGCCCGCGCGGCCGCACAGAGGGCGAGGGCCCCCGCGCGGCCGAGGAGGTCACGCTCGGCGCCGGGGTTCTCGTGGGTGCCCTGCGACGCGCGGGCGTGGGCTCCGGCGACGACGTCGTGGCCGGTGTTCGTCGTGCTCCTCATCGGTTCTCTCAGCGGGGAGATCCCCGCCCTCAGGCGTGAGGGCTCGGCTAGCGGTTGACCAGAGGGCCCGAGCCGGTCGAGCGGCGGACGACGAGCTCGGGCCGGAACATCAGCTCGACGTGTTTGGCGCGGACCCCGTTGATCTCCTCCAGGAGGGTCGCCACCGCCGCCGAGGCCATCGCTCCGATGGGTTTGCGCACGGTGGTGAGCGGCGGGTCGGTGAACGCGATCAACGGCGAGTCGTCGAACCCCACCACCGACACCTCCCCCGGCACCGACAACCCCCGGTCCCGGCAGGCCCGGATCGCCCCCAGCGCCATCAGGTCCGACGCGCACACGATCCCCGTGCACCCCCGCGCCAGCAACTGCGCCGCGGCCGCCTGCCCACCCTCCACCGAGAACAGCGAATGAGAGATCAGCTCGTCGACCTCCGTGACACCGAGCACCTGCGACATCGCCTGCCGATACCCCTCGATCTTCCTGATCACCGGCACGAACCGGCGCGGCCCCACGGCCAGCCCGATGCGCTCGTGCCCGAGATCGGCCAGATGCCGCACCGCCAGCCGGGCCGCGGCCCGGTCGTCCGGGGAGATGAACGGGGCCTCGATCCGCTCGCTGTAGCCGTCGAGCAGGACGATCGGCAGCCCGCGCTCGATCAGGCGGTTGTAACGGTCCATCTTCGCCGTGGTGTCGGCGTGCAGGCCGGAGACGAAGACGATGCCGCTCACCCCGCGGTCCATCAGGAGTTCGGTGAACTCGTCCTCGGGGGCTCCGCCGGGCAGCTGGGTGCAGAGCACGGGGGTGTAGCCGTGCTGGGTGAGCGCCTTCTCGATGGCCTGGGCGAAGGCGGGGAAGATCGGGTTGTCCAGCTCGGGGGTGACCAGGCCGATCAGCCCGTTGCTGCGCTGGCGCAGCCGCTGCGGGCGCTCGTACCCCATCAGGTCCAGAGCCGTCAGCACCGCCTGCCGGGTCGACGGTGACACGCTGGGTTTGCCGTTGAGCACCCGGCTGACCGTGGCCTCGCTCACCCCGGCCTGCGCGGCGATGTCGGCCAGCCGTATCGTTGTCCCGCCGGAACGGGAACGCGAGTTCCGAGGGAGCTCGTCGTCCATCAGGCAGTCACCCCACCACGCGGCTGAACCAGGCGCGAACCGATCGGCGTCCGGCACCCTCTATGAAATTCGTTTCTGCAACTTTTCGCAAATTGTAACATTTCAACCTTCGTCCCGCGTCCGTGTAAGGACTCTCTGTCACCGCTGGTCGTCACATCGAGGAGCGGAGAAGTAACTAACAGATGAGCGATTTCTAACGACATCTATGGACACGCGGGTAAGTGTCGCGATGTACTACCTCATCAATCACATAGCTGGGATCCGGGCGGGGGCGCCCGGGAGGAACGAGCGCGCATGAGTACCGTTGTTCTCGACAACGTGAGCAAGGTATACCCGGGCGGATATCTCGCGATCGACCGCATGAGCCTGCGGGCCGAGAACGGGGAGTTTCTCGTGCTGCTGGGGCCTTCGGGCTGCGGTAAATCCACCCTGCTCCGGATGATCGCGGGCCTGGAGGAGGTCACCGAGGGAGACCTGTGGCTGGGCGGAACGCTCGCCAACGATCTCGCTCCCCGCGACCGCGACGTGGCGATGGTGTTCCAGAACGGCGCGCTCTACCCGCACCGGACGGTACGCGGCAACATCGCCTTCCCCCTGGAGATAGCCAAGACCGACCCCTCGCTCGTCAGGGAGCGGGTGACGGAGCTGTCCAAGGCGTTGCACATCGACGAGACCCTGGACCGGCGCCCTGGAACGCTCTCCGGCGGCCAGCGCCAGCGGGTGGCGATGGGCCGCGCGATCGTCCGCCAGCCCTCTCTCTTCCTGATGGACGAGCCGCTCTCCAACCTGGACGCGGGCATGCGCACCGAACTCCGGATGGAGATCTCGTCGCTGGTCCGCTCCCTCGGAGTGACCACGATCTACGTGACGCACGACCAGGTCGAGGCCCTCACCCTGGCCGACAGGATCGCCATCATAAACCGCGGTGTCCTGCAGGACGTCGGCACTCCCGGGCAGGTCTACAACGACCCGGCGACCGCCTTCACCGCGGCCTTCCTCAGCTCCCAGCAGATCAACCTGCTCGCGGCCACCGTCCGCACCCCGCAGAACCAGTTCATCCTGCTGGACTTCGGCCCGCACCAGATCATGATCCCCTGGACCGATCCCAGGGCGTACGTCATCTCCCAGCACGTGGGCCGCCAGATCATCGTCGGCCTGCGTCCCGACTGCCTGGCCCCGGTTCCCGACAGCTTCGAGGGACCGACCTTCCTCGGCCGCGTCCGCGCCCTGGAGTACCACGGCCACGAGTGGCTCGCCTACGTCGAGAGCGGGCTCACCTCCGTGAGTGTCCCCGAGCCTCCCGACCCCCGGCAGAAGGCGAACGGCGCCGGTGGTGTCCCCCTCGTCGGCGGGCGGATCCGTTCGATGCTGCAGCGGCTGATGCCCGGTCCCCTGTTCGACGAGGACGAGCAGCAGGAGGAACAGGAGCAGGAGCGCACCGGCGGCCACCGCCGGGCCGACCTCATCGTCCGTCTGGGTTCCCGGCCGGTCTGGCGGGCGGGAGAGCCCGCCCGGGTGGGGGTCGACGTCACCCGCCTGATGCTCTTCACCATGGACGGCGCCCGCGTCGACCCACCGCAACGCTGAGACGACACCGCCCCGACACCACCCCGGCATCGTCGGGGCGGCGGGGCGGGGGCGACGGTCAGACCGTCCTGATCGTCTCGCCGATCCGGTCGAACAGTTCCTGTTGGCCCTCGATGTCGGTGCTGAGCGTGACGATGCAGGTCTTGTCCTTGGCCGGCACGTAGTACTGGGTGCCCCGGATGTGGACGCCGTTGGTCTCGAACGAGTAGACGAGCCGTGCCGCCTCGTTGGAGCCGATCGGCACCTTCCTCGCCTCGACGACCTTGGCGCCGAGCTGTTCGAGCTGGGTTCTGGTTTCCTTGACCAGCTGTTCCGTCGAGATCTGCCGTCCGGCCTGGCAGAAGGCGTTGAGGTTGGTGGGAAATCCGTTCGCGGAGGGCCCGGCCGAGGCGGCCTCCGAGGCCCAGAGGCCCTTGTTGTCGACCAGGGTCTGCAGGCTCTCCTTGGCCTGCTCCAGCATGGGCCCCGACAGGCCGCTGTTCCTCAGCCCCTTGTCGAGGTCGTCCTTGGCCAGGTCGAGCGCGACCCAGTTCTTGGGGACCGCGACGACGACGCCGTTGGCGGGACCCCCGATCAGCTTGAACCCCTCCGGCACGGATGCGGGGCTCCGTGTGGAGGTGGCACCGGGGGTCGCGCCCTGCCCGGGGCCGGGGCTTCGTGCCGCCTCCAAACCCAGCGCGGAGAGCGCGGGGGCGGTGTCCGTGGCGACCGGTCCCCCGCTCCCGCAGGCCGTACTCGCCCCCAGGCAGAGTCCGAGCAGGCTCATCGTCACGACGTGATGACGCTTAGGCATCAGGCTGCCCTCCTCGCGGGCCCGCGAGGGCCCGGTACCGATACGACCTGCGGCGTCTGTCGGGGGGAGAGCTTATGCGGGCGTGGGCGACGGCCATCGCCTCGCCGGGTGAACCCGCCCGTGGCGGGCGGGACCGGGCACGACGGGCGGGAAGGCACGGTCACGGGGGTGGCATCAAGGCCACTCCTAGCCTTCTTACCCCATAACCGACATATCGGAAACGTTGGAACTTAAAGGGTGCGTCCCATGATGGAGACGATCTCCAGGACGCGCATGGCACGGTCCAGCTCCGCACGGTGGAAGGGCGGGCCGCCGGTCCTGGCCAGAATCAGGTGCCGGCTCGTCCCCGGCACCGGGAGGCTCATCAGCTGGTGGCGCCCCGAGCCGAGGACGGCGGGCCGCAGCGTGGCGAGATCGGCCGTCTTGACACCGAGGAGACCACCCCCCTCGTCGGGGGCCTCCGGTGCCTGCCAGCTGCGGTGGAGGACCTCTCCGCTCTCCGGCGATATGATCACCGCCCACTCGGCACTCACCAGGTCGGGCACGGCGTCCACGAGGGTGGCGAAGGCCCTGCCCGGCTCGGCGGCGACATGCTTCAGCAGGTCGTAGTCGGGAGCGGCACCGGGAATCTCGCGGGTGGGCCAGACCCCCTCGACGCGCATCCCGGGGACGCCCGAGAGGCGGTCCCTCACCGTCTCCGCGTCCACGGTGCCGGGCCAGGAGACGGTGAAGTCGTCCATCGCCCGGCCGAGTTCACGTTCCAGCACCGTCACCTGAAGGATGTCCGCCCCCAGCGTGCCGAGCACCCGGGCCGCCTGCCCCAGGGCGCCCGGCCTGTCAGGGAAGGAAACACGCAGCCGCAACATCATGTCGATCACCTCGCTCCACGCACCAGCCTGTCCTAGCCAGGTTTCACGCAGGTTCCGGGACGATGTCCAAAATAAGACCCAAAATGGGCAGAAGTCAGGATTGATAGGCTCCGATGGCGGGAGACGCGGACAGCGCGGAACCGGAGAGGTCACGGGCGAGGCCCGTTCCTCCGTACCAGGCGGGGCCGAGCTTGACACCGCGGCCGAGCGCCGGGGAACCGGGGCGCAGGCGCAGGTCCGTCCGGCTCCTGAAGCGGGGATCGGCCATGATCGACCGAGGGCCGAGTTTGAACTTGCGGGAGCGGCCCTTGTAGACGCCGGCGTCCTCGTCGGCCCCCTTGCCGTCCTCGAAGCCCACCTCTCCGCCGACCACGATGATGTTGTTGCGCAGCTTCAGAATTTTCGGGGAACAGCCGTGGTGACAGGCCCAGCCGATGGTTTTGCGCGCGGGCAGGTAGACCGAGTTGTGCACCGCGACGGTTCCCCTCACCGGCCCGACCACGTGGCGGGCGCCTCGGGTGACGAGGAAGGCGGCCTTGCGCGAGGAGGTGACCACGTTGTGGGCGAAGAGGTTGTCCGCGGCGGTCCTGCCCTTTCGCGCGCCGAGCTCGACGAAGGTCTCGTTGTCCCTGGCGATGTTGTGGGTGACCCGGTTGCGGTTGCCGTTGAACACCTCGACGGCGGCGCCGTCGCTGCCGTAGTCCATGCTGGCGGCGTAACTGCCGGTGATCACGTTTTCCGTGACGAGGTTGTCGTCGCCGTTGAGCAGCACACCGAACGCGCCGGAGTCGTCGTCGCCACCCTTGGTGTTGACGCTCATGCGGTTGTTGTCGCTCAGCAGGCTGTTCTTGATGACGTTGTACCTGCCCACGAAGTGGACACCGGTGATGTTGCGTTCGGCGATCACGCGGTCGAGCTCGTTGCGGTTGCCGCTCACCTCGAAACCGGCCCACCGGCAGTTGACGGCCCGCACTCCCACGACCCGCACGTACGAGCCTGTGATCACCACGCAGTTCTCGTCCCTGCCGCTGATCCTCGGAGCCGTCCCCCTGCCGTAGGGCTCGACCACGATGGGGGCGGCCGCGGTGCCCCGGCCCGACAGCGTGAGCGCTCCCGGCCAGCTGCCGCCGCGCTTGAGGCGCACGGTGTCACCGGCGCCCAGGGTGGTGGCGTTCACGTTGTCCAGGCTGCGCCAGGCCGTCGCCGCCGAGGTCCCGGCGGCGGAGTCGTCACCGGAGGTGGAATCGACGTAGTAGACGGTGCCCGCCGTGGCCGCGGTGGCCTCCGGCGCGACGACGAGCATGCTTCCCGCCATGAGAACCCCCGCCACGGGAGCGGCCCACGGCCTCGTCGAGTTCATTCTGAATACGCCCTATCGCCGTCACCACCAGTACGTCAGCGCAGATCTTCGCACACCGGGGGTTCACACGGTGATCCTGGTGACGGACCCACAGCCGACCGTTATCCACGCCTCCCTCCGGCGGCCCGGAAAGTTCACCTCGGCGGGCTCGGAAGGCGGCTCCCGCAGCCGGGGCCGCCGGTCACCGGGCACCGCGCGTGGGTCATCGCCGGGTGGCGACGATCAGGTAGTGAGCCGGGGAGCGCTTCAGGGCGTACTCCCGCGGTTCGTGACAACCGGCCTCGGCGAGCCACCGGGTGACCGTTTCCTGGGAGTACAGACGCCCGCCCTGGGTGTGGTGCAGGTTGAGCTCGAAGAGGGGGGTGAAGGCCCGTGCCGCGGTGTCCCCCGGATGCTCGGGAGCCCTGTCGAGCAGCAGCACGACCCCGCCGGGGCGCAGCGTGCGCGCCGCGGCCCGCAGCAGGGCCGAGGCCTGCTCCTCGCGGAAACCGTGCAGCAGGTTGAACAGCAGCACGGCGTCCTGGTCCCGGTACGGAAGATCACCCAGGATGTCCCCGGAGAGGATGGTGATGCGCTCGGCCATGCCCTCCGCGGCCACCGCCGAACGGCCCGCCTCGATCCCCGAGGGCAGATCGACGATGGTGGCGCGCAGATCCGGCCGATCACGGCAGTAGGCGATGCTGTAGCGGGCGTGCCCGCCACCCAGGTCGAGCAGCCGGGAGGCGCCGTCCTGCAGGGGGGCGACGGTGGCGATCTCCTCTCCCAGCCATCCCGCCTGGTCCTGGAGCAACCGCTCGAAGCGGGCCAGCACCTCGGGGCGCTCGGCCAGCCAGGTGTAGAAATCGGCGGCGCGCTCGCCGGAGCGCACCGACTCCTCAAGGCCACCCCAGAGCCCGGTCAGGACCTCCTGCCAGAACAGCAGCGTGTTGCCGTACCCGCCGAGCAGCGAACGGGACACGGAGGTGAGCGCGTACCCGCCGGGCCCGGACGTCACGTACCCGGTCGCGGCGAGCGCGCCGAGCAGGACGCGCAGGCCGTCCCTGTCGGCGCCGAGCCCGGCGGCCAGTTCGGGCAGGTCTCTGGGACCGTCCGCCAGGGCCTCGAACAGGCCGAGCCGGAGCCCGGCCGCGGCGGCGTGCGCCGACATGGCGCCGATCACGTCGAGATGGGGGCCGGGCGCCTCTCCGCTCTCCAGGTAGCGGCGGGTGTCCTCGGGTGTCAGGTGTAGCGGCATCGGGCCTCGTTCACAGGTTCGTAAGGGGTGAGGGTCATGGGGTCGCGGTTCGTGGCAGCCGCGGGGTCATGAGGGCTGGAGAGGTCAGGAGACCGGGGCGGGCGCGGTGTCCGTCCTGGGCGCGTCGGGAACCTCGCTCTCCAGGCGGCGGAGCCGGGGAAGGACGAACGTCGTGACCGCGAGGGCGACGAGCAGGAACCCGTCGATCAGGAAGAGCAGGGCGGTTCCTCTGCCCGGTCCCGTCCCGATCAGTTCCCCGACGCTCCCGGCGAGCGCGCCCCCCGGCATCAGCAGGGGCCCCGTGAGGTGCTCGGCGGCGGGCGCGGCGCTCAGGTAGGCGATGGGCATCGCGCACTGTCCCAGGGTGCGCGCCGTGGCGAGAACCCGGCCGAGCGCCCCGGCCTCCGTCTTGAGCTGCAGGATCGTCATCACGCAGCCGTTGACCACCGGCATGATGAACAGGAACGCGGGCGCGACCACCGCGATGAGCGCCACCGAGGGAGACAGGCCGTGCGCGGCCAGGGCGATCCCGCCCGCTCCCATGAAGACGCTCATCCCGGTGATCCTGCGGCGCGGTCCTCCCCAAAGGCCCATGACCAGGCTCCCCGCGAACAGTCCCGCCCCGCCGGCGAACACCAGTACCCCGAGCGTGGCGGGCCCGGTGAAGGACAGGATGAGCGGGCGGATCAGCACCCCCGCGACGGCGAACACGAGGTTGAACGCGGCGAAGATCGCCACCAGGGGGAGCAGCCCGTGGGAGCGCAGGTGCCGCAGCCCGAAGAGCAGGTCGGTGCCGAGCGAGGGCGGGCTCGCGACGGTCTCGGGCCGGGTGGCCGACCGGGGCAGCCGGGTCGCCAGGACCACGACCGTCGCGACGGCGAACGTCAGAAGGTCCAGCAGGAGCACCCCGCGCAGTCCCACCACCTCCAGCAACGTCCCCGCCACCACCGGGGCCGCGATCTGCAACCCCCAGGTGGCCTGCGTCAGCCCGTTGACCCGTCCCAGGTGGCGTTCGGGCACCAGCAACGGCGTCATCGCCTGGTAGACGGTGAGGTGGAAGGTCCCGCAGATCGCGCCGACCGCGGTGGCGACGTAGATGTGCCATACGGCCAGGCTCTCCATCTGGACGATCAGCAGCAGCGCGACCGTCGACAGCGCCGCCCCGCAGTCGCTCAGTACGAGCACCCACTTCCTGTCGAAGCGGTCGACGATCACCCCGGAGAAGGGGGTGATGAGGATGCCGGGCAGCGTGGTGCAGAGCAAGGTGAGAGCGAACTGGGTCTCGGATCCGGACTCCTGGTAGACCCAGACACTGAGCACGAAGCCGGTGAGACTGGAACCGATCACCGACACCAGCTCGGCGGACCAGATACCGGCGAACCTGAGCGCGTCGGCCCTCAACGGAGATCTCCTTCCACGGACATTTCAGCAGACGTTCCCGGGGACACCTCGGTGGCCGTCCCTGGAGCCCTTCGGGAAGGGATGTCGGAGGTCGACGTTTCGAGGAACGCCAGATAACGGCCGATCAGGGCGGGACCGGGCGGGGGACAGGCGAACGAGCAGTCGAAACGCGGTCCGCGCGGCCCCGGCGGCTCCTCACCGAGATCGGCGGCGAACGGCCCCATCGCGACCGGCTCCCCTTCGGCGGAGCGCCGCAGGATCTCCGCCCGCCAGCGCTCCCAGGAGACCTGCTCCACGTCGTATCCGTGATCGAGGAGAGCCTCCGCCATCCGCCGGTAGGTGATCCCCTCCGCGTCGAAGTAGTGGAAGTCGCGCCCGGCCGCCGCGGGGTTGAGGAGCCTGGCGGCGATGGCGGCGGCGAGGTGATCGACGGGGATGACATCCTCGGTGACCGATATGTCAGGCACCATGCGGAGCTGGACGAACGTGGTGAGCAGCCGGTTGAAGTAGTCACCGGGATCGCCCCTGCCGGTGAGGCTGTGGCCACCGACCCGCGCGGGCCGGTGGATCGTCACGGGCAGGCCGTGCTCACGAGCCTGCCGCGCCGCCGCGTCCGCGACCCACCTGCTCTGGTAGTACGGCGAGGCCAGCCCGGCGGGGTCGTCCGGGGCCTCGTCCTCGGCGATCGGACGTTCACGGCCCGCCCAGCCGAGATACACGCCGAGGGTGGAGACGGTGTGCAGCGGGGTCGGCCTCAGGTGCGCGGCCAGCCGGATCATCTCGACGGTCCCGCCGACGTTCACGGGATCGAGCATCCGGTACGGCTGGAGGAAGTTGACGATCCGCCCGGTGTGACAGATCAGGTCGCTCCCCTCCGCCACGGCGTCGTAGACGTCGGGTTTCAAACCCAGCCGGGATGCCGTCAGGTCCCCGGCCAGGCCGGTGACCCTTTCCCCGTAGCCGGGTCTCCAGAGACCGTGCCGGATCAGGACCTCACGGACCCGGTCGGCGGCGGCATGATCGTCCTCCGCCCTGACCAGGCAGATCACCTCGGTGACGCCGCGTTCGAGCAGCTCGGCCAGCAGGTGTGCCCCGAGGAGGCCCGTCGCCCCCGTCAGCAGCACCCGCCCGCCCGGCGCGGAGCCGATCGGGCCGCCGGTTCCGCGCGCACCGGGCGCGAAGCCGGCGGCGTGGCGCGCGTCTCCCGGTGCGCCGCGCGTCGAGCCGAGGACCTCGCGCACGTCATCGGGCAGCACAGCCCGTGCCCTCAGGTCGTCGTCGCCCAGCACCGGTTCCGGCGTGGCCGCGGAGGCCGCGAGCTCCGCCAGGTCGGCCGCCTCGAAGAGACCTCCCAGGGTGATCTCGACCCCCGCCTCCTCGCGGACCTCGCCGAGCACCCTGGCGGCCAGCAGCGAGGACCCGCCGAGGGAGAAGAAGTTGTCGTGGCGTCCCACCCGGGGAAGGTCGAGCACCCTGGCCCACACCCCGGCCAGCGCCGTCTCCAGCGGGCCGCGTGGCGGAACGTATTCGGGCGCGTCCCGCGAGACGGCCGGGAGCCGCGCGGTGTCGACCTTCCCGTGCGGCGTGCGCGGGATCTCGTCGAGCGGGACGAGCACGGCGGGCACCATGTGCCGTGGCAGCCGCTCGCGCAGGAATCCCCGCAGTTCCTCGGAGCCGGCGGTGCGCGGCGCCACGTAGCCGATGAGCCGGTCTCCCTCGGGAGAGGCCACCACGGCCGCGTCCCGCACCGCCGGGTGCGCCACGACGGCGGACTCGATCTCGGCCGGTTCGATCCGGTAGCCGTTGACCTTCAGTTGCCGGTCGACTCGCCCGAGGAACTCCAGTGTCCCGTCGGGCAGGTATCTGGCCAGGTCCCCGGTCCGGTACATGCGAGCCCCCTCGCGCCCGGCGTGAGGGTCGTGGACGAACCGGGCCGCGGTCTCCTCGGGCCGGGCGACGTAGCCTCGGGCCAGGCAGTCACCGCCCAGATGAAGCTCGCCCGGCGTGCCGGTGGGCGCGAGGCCGCCCCTGCGGTCCAGGACGTAGGCGCGCACGTGCGGCAGGGGGCGCCCGATCGGCAGGTGGTCCCGCCCCGCCGCCTCCGCGCCGTCGCGGGTACGGTGCACCGTGGCGCACACGGTCGCCTCGGTCGGCCCGTAGTGGTTGAACAGTTCGGCCCGGCCGCCGGTGGCGGCGGCCCAGGCGCGGACCGCCCAGAGCGGTACCCGCTCCCCGCCGACCATCATCGTGGTGACCGGCCAGTCGGCGGGCACCGTGCCGGGCGCCAGCTCGGCCGCCCACCCGCGCCACAGGGAGGCCGCGGTGTCGACCGCGGTCACACCGTGCCGCGCGCAGAAGCGCACCAGCTCCGGCCCGTCCAGCAGGGCGGGGTCGGGATGCAGCACGAGGGCGGCCCCCGAGCACAGGGCGGGGAACACGTCCCCCACCGAGGCGTCGAAGGTCAGCGGCGGCAGCATCAGCACCCGCCCGCCTGGCCCGAAGCCATGGACGACGCGGAACGACTCGGTCAGCCGGGCGAGGGTCCCGTGGGTCACCATCACCCCCTTGGGCCGCCCCGTGGACCCCGACGTGTAGATCACGTACGCGAGGTCTCCCGGTTCCACGGGCGGCACCTCGGCGAGGTCACCCGTGTCGTCCGAACCGTCCGTGTCATCGAGATCATCGGCGAGACGCCCGGAGCCCCGCGCGGCCTCGCCCTCCCCGACGCCGTCCTCGACGGCCTTCCCGACGGTGAGAACCGTCCCCGGGTAGCCGGCCAGCGCCTCCCGGTGCCCGCCGGAGGTGATCGCGGCGACCGCTCCGGCCTCCTGCAGTATCCCGGCGATCCTGTCCGGCGGGTCGGCCGGGTTGAGCGGCAGGTAGGCGGCGCCCGCCTTCAGCGCGGCGAGCAGGGCGACGACGGCGTCCGCCCCGTTCGGCAGGACGATGCCGACGACGGACTCGCGCCCCGCCCCCGCCCTCCGCAATCGCCCCGCCAGCCGTGCCGAGCGGCGTTCCAGCTCGCCATAGCCGATCGTCCCCGCCTCCTCCGAGACCAAAGCGGGGGCGTCGGGGGCGTCGGCCGCCCACCGGGCGACGAGGTCGTGGACCGCCGTGAAGTCCCGGGCGGTCCCCGGGTCGCGGAACCCGGGACCGCCGGGCGACCCTCCGTTCGAGGGCTCCTCGCTCCGCGAAAGACCGTCAGGCGAGACGGACGCGGAGGCGTCCGTCGTGCCGGTGTGGATCTCGTCATGGAGCGGGATCTGCCAGACCCGCAGATCGGGCGTGGCGGTGAAGGCGGAGAGAAAGACGACGACGTGGCGCAGGAACCGGTCGACGGTGCTCTCGTCGTAGAGGTCCGCGGAGTAGTCGGCGTGCAGCTCGATTCCCCCCTCGCCCACACTCATGACGAGGGTGAGATCGAAACGAGCGCCGGGGGACGACTCGTCGAGTTCCCACGTCTTCACGTCGATGTTCGCCGCCCGCTCGACGGCCCGCCCTCCCTCTCCCATGACGAGCAGCGTCTGGAAAACAGGATTCCTGCGCAGGTCCCGGGGAGCCCCGGCCAGCTCGGCGATCTCCTCGAACGGCGTCGCCTGGTGGCTGAGCCCTCCGATGACCGAGCCGCGCACGGCGCGCAGGAGTTCGGCCAGGGTGGGGTCGGCCCGCAGGTCCGTCCGTACGGGGATGAGGTTGATGTAGCAGCCGACCGAGCCCTCCAGCTCGACCAGGTGCCGGTTGACCAGGGCGGTCCCGATGACCACGTCCTCCTCGTCGGAGTGCCTGGCCAAGGTGGCGGTCATCGCCGACATCGCGATGACGAACAGGGTGGAGCGCCGTGCCCTGATGAGGGCGTACAGGTCGGAGACCAGGTCGGCGGGCAGGCGCAGGGAGCGGCGGGCCCCGCCCAGTACGGGTTCGCGGGGCCGCGGCCGGTCCTGCGGGAGAGTGGTGACGGTGGGCGCGCCGGCCAGGTACTCGCGCCAGTGTTCCAGGCCCGCCTCACGCCCCGCGGCCCCCTGCCCGGCGAGCCAGGCGGCGTAGTCGGGGAACTGGGCGGTCACCGGCCCCGGCGGTTCCTTCCCCTCGGCCAGCATCCTGTAGTTGGCCCAGAGGTCCTCCTCCAGGATCCCGAGCGAGGGTGCGTCGCACATGATGTGGTGCAGGCACCAGCTCAGGATGTGTTCCTCGTCCGTGAGCCTGATCAGCACTGCCCTGTGCAGCGGGGCGCCGTCGAGGGTGAACCTGCGCGAGAGCACGTCCCTGACAAGGTCGCGCGCCCGCTCCTCGTCGGGCGCGTCCACCACCCGCAGTTCCGGCCCGCTCTCCCGTACCACCTGGGCGGGGCCCTCGACGATGACCAGGCGCAGCGCCTCGTGGCGGTTCACGACGGCGGTGAAGGCCGCGCGCAGCGCCTCGGTGTCGAGCGGCCCTGTGAGATGCTGGAAGGTCCAGCAGACGTAGGACGCCCCGCCGGGTCCTGCCCGGTCGAGGAACCACAGGCGCGCCTGGGCGGGAGTGAGCGGGATGGGGGCCGCGGAGTCCCGGCGCGCGATCGCCATCACTCCACTCCTTCCATGACGGCCTCTCTCAGGTGCGCGGGCACCTTGCCGTTGAACCGGGCCAGGTACGCGCGACGGTGGGCCGGGTCCCCCCACAGGAAGGGAAGGTCCGTGGTGACCATGTGGCGGATCGCGAGCAGCGGCACGGGGCCGGCGAGGGGGCGCAGCAGCGGGTTCCACAGTCCCGGCTTGTCGGGCGGCCCGTCGTGGAACTCCCCGATCATCAGACCTTCGTCGACGAAGGCGTCCTTCAGCGCGTTCTGCGCGCTGTCGATGAACTCCAGACGGTCGCCGAGACCGGGAAGGAGCAGCAGGATCGTGGTGAACACGGCCTCGAGCCCGTTCAGCGGCGCGAGCGTGGTGAACCAGGCCCGGTAGGGCTCCACCGCGGCGACGACGTCCTCGACGGTCTCGATGGCGCGGGGGCCCGCCTCGGGAACCGCCAGATAGAACTTGCCTCTGCTCAGCGACCCCTGAGCGTACGGGCAGACCGGGCCGTTGCGGCCGAGGTCGGGGTGCGGGCGGCACAGATAGGTCTCGGCCCACTCCACGACGGCCCGCATCGCGTCCCCGTGGGCGAGGACCTCGGGCGGTGGTGAGGTGGCGTCGAGGTCCGCGACCTCGATCAGGCGGAGCGAGGGATCTTCGGGGTGCGTGATCATGTGGATGTCCTCCGGGGAGAGGAGCCGATTCGTACGGCCGCCAGGGCGGCTCCCGCTGCCAGCGCCGCGCCCGACCAGCGCAGCACGCGGTCCTGTCGGTGGGCTCGGCGCAACGCCTCACCGTAGGGCATGTCGGTGTGGGAGACCATGGTGTAGAGCGGTCGCCACAGGGTGGGGAAGGCGCGGTTCAGCGCGAGGTCGGCCTGTCTGCGGGCCAGCCGCAGAGGTGACCGGGTGCCGTCGCGCAGGTCGACGAAGTTCTGTTTCGACAGGTCGGACAGGATGTCGGTGTGCGGTTTGCGTAGCCGCTGGTACTCCTCGAACGCGGCCGCGCGGTCGCGGGGGTGCCGGGCGAGGCAGCCGTCGAGCACCAGGCAGTCCTCCAGGGCCGAGTTCATGCCCTGGCCGTAGAACGGATAGACCGCGTGGGCGGCGTCGCCCGCCAGGACCACCCGGTCGGCGTGCCGCCAACGCGAGGTGCGGATGGTCACCAGGTTCGCCACCGGGTTGGCCTCGTACTGTTCGGCCAGGTCGGGGACGAGGTCCACCACGCCGGGGAACATTCGCCGGAAGAAGTGGGTGACGTCCCGCTCCCCGGCGAGTTCGGCGAAGCCCGGGGCGCCGGAGTGCGGCAGGAAGAGCGTCGCGGTGAGCGAGCCGTCCACGTTGGGGTGGGCGACGATCAGGGCGTTCTCACCGGGCCAGACGTGCAGCGCGTGCAGCGGGACGCGCGCTCCTCCTCCGGGGGCCGCGGGGATCGTGAGTTCCTTGTATCCCCACTCGAGGAACTCCTGGCGGTAGTCGGCGGGGAGCCCTCGCTGCATGGAGGCGCGTACGGTGGAGAACGCTCCATCCGCGCCGACCACGAAGTCCGCGCGGGCGTCGCGCGTCTCCCCCGTGATCGCGTCGGTCAGGGCGAGGTCTCCGCTCTCGCGGTCGACTCCCGCGCAGCGGACGCCGAAGAAGTGCCTGACCCCCTCGTGCTCCGCGGCGCTCTCGACGAGGAGGGTGGTCAACTCGTCCCTGCGGATCGAGTAGAGGATCTCCCCCGGGTCGGTGCCGTACGCCTGGAAGGTCGCGGGCCTGCCCGGACGGTGGATCATGCGTCCCCGCATCGGCACGAGCCTGTCGCCGAGGGTCTTCCAGAGGCCGACGTGCCGCAGGGCGCGGATACCGCGAGCCGACAGGCCGAGGTTGATCGAGCGTCCCTCGCCGTCACCCTTGCCGTCGCGCGGGTCGGGGCGCAGGTCGTAGACGTCGACCGGGTGGCCGCGGCGGGCGAGGAGGATGGCGAGCAACGATCCCGCCGGGCCCGCCCCGACGATCGCGGCACGCGCGGCCCTGTCTCCGTGACCGGCCGCGCCGGTCCGGTCGGTGAGGGCACCGGGGGTGTTCTGTGGCTCGTGGCGGTTCTGTCCGCCAGGTGAGCCTGAGGGGAAGAGCTCTGTCATAACGTCCCCTCCGGCCTCGTTCCGCGACGCGAGGGCATATCCATGGGGTCGCGGATCGGGAAGGGGGTGGGCGGGGAAGGATCAGTGGTCATAGCGACGTGGGCGGTGCGGTGCACACTCAAACCGGCCTCCTGGGACGGGCGCGCGAAAACTACCAGGTCTAAACAGAGCAAGATTCCGGACCGAGAACGGCCCGGATCGAGTACGTGCCAAGCGAAAGAACCGGCGCCTTTGACGGCCTTCGCGATGTTCGAGAGAGCCGATGACTGCGGCGATCTTCTCGATATCCGGAAGGACCGCCGGCTGCTGCGGCCTTCGCGGTGTTTCGGAGAACCGACGGCTGCGGCGGTCTTCTCCGTACCCGGAAAGACCGATGGCGGCGGCCTTCGCGGTGTTCCGAAGGACCGGCGACTGCGACGGCCTTCGCGGTGTCAAGATCTCGGAGTATAGGCATCGGCGGGCACACCGGGAAGCCCGTGGCGGTTATGGAAATGGGTTACCGCGAAATGTCAAATTGGTTAGTGCGAAATGTCAATGGGGCCGGCGACTTCAACGAACGATCTTAGGACCCGATCCCGTCGAGCCCCGCACGATGAGTTCCGGCTGGAAGATCAGCTCGGAGTGCTGGCCGGGCGCGCCCGCGACGACGGCCTCCAGGAGGGTGTGCACGGCGGCGGTGACCATCGGCTGCACGGGCTGGCGCACGGTGGTGAGCGGCGGGTCGGTGAACGCGATCAACGGCGAGTCGTCGAACCCCACCACCGACACCTCCCCCGGCACCGACAACCCCCGGTCCCGGCAGGCCCGGATCGCCCCCAGCGCCATCAGGTCCGACGCGCACACGATCCCCGTGCACCCCCGCGCCAGCAACTGCGCCGCGGCCGCCTGCCCACCCTCCACCGAGAACAGCGAATGAGAGATCAGCTCGTCGACCTCCGTGACACCGAGCACCTGCGACATCGCCTGCCGATACCCCTCGATCTTCCTGATCACCGGCACGAACCGGCGCGGCCCCACGGCCAGCCCGATGCGCTCGTGCCCGAGATCGGCCAGATGCCGCACCGCCAGCCGGGCCGCGGCCCGGTCGTCCGGGGAGATGAACGGGGCCTCGATCCGCTCGCTGTAGCCGTCGAGCAGGACGATCGGCAGCCCGCGCTCGATCAGGCGGTTGTAACGGTCCATCTTCGCCGTGGTGTCGGCGTGCAGGCCGGAGACGAAGACGATGCCGCTCACCCCGCGGTCCATCAGGAGTTCGGTGAACTCGTCCTCGGGGGCTCCGCCGGGCAGCTGGGTGCAGAGCACGGGGGTGTAGCCGTGCTGGGTGAGCGCCTTCTCGATGGCCTGGGCGAAGGCGGGGAAGATCGGGTTGTCCAGCTCGGGGGTGACCAGGCCGATCAGCCCGTTGCTGCGCTGGCGCAGCCGCTGCGGACGCTCGTACCCCATCAGGTCCAGAGCCGTCAGCACCGCCTGCCGGGTCGACGGTGACACGCTGGGTTTGCCGTTGAGCACCCGGCTGACCGTGGCCTCGCTCACCCCGGCCTGCGCGGCGATGTCGGCCAGCCTCGCGGTGCCGGTGCCTGCGGTGCCGAGGTGCCCGGCGCTATGCGACATCGGGTTCCCACCAGACGGCGGAGTCGGGGGCGAGCCGTACCACGCCGCCCTCGACGGCCGTTTCCGCGCTGGCCAGCAGGATGCGTCCGGGGGCGGGCAGTTCCACGGGCTCACCGGTGAGGTTGAGCGTGCAGGCGAACCCTTCGCCCCTGGAGAAGGTGAGGGTGCCCTCCGGGGAGTCGAGCCAGGTCAGGGGGGCGTCGTCGAAGGAGCGGCGCTCGCGTCTGATCCTCAGCGCCTCCCGGTAGAGGTTCAGCGTGGAAATCGGGTCGTCAAGCTGGGAGGCGACACTGAGCGGCCCCCAGGAAGGCGGAATGGGCAGCCATGTCCCCTCGGAACCGGGTAGGCTGAAGCCGAAGTGCGGCTCATCATCGGCCCACGGGAGCGGCACCCGACAGCCGTCTCGTCCGTGGTCGGGGTTGCGCAGGCGCTGCGGGTCGCGCAGGAACTCCTCCGGCAGGTCGAGAACCTCGGGCAGCCCGAGTTCCTCGCCCTGGTAGACGTAGGCCGAGCCTGGCAGGGAGAGCGTCAGCAGGGCGGCCGCGCGAGAACGGCGCAGGCCGATCTCGCCACCGCCGTACCTGGTGAGATGGCGTTTGACGTCGTGGTTGGAAAGCACCCAGGTTGAGGGCGCGCCGACCATCCCCGCCGTCGTGAGCGACTCCTGGATCACCTCGCGAAATCGATCAGCCTCCCAGGGGGTAACGAGGAAGTGGAAGTTGAACGCCTGGTGCATCTCGTCCGGGCGGACGTAGTTGGCCAGCCGCTGCGAGGACGGCGCCCATGCCTCGGCGACGCCGATCCGCTCCCCCGGGTAGGAGTCGAGCAGTTTGCGCCAGGCGCGATGGATCTCGTGTACGCCGTCCTGGTCGAAGAACGGCACCACCTCGGTGCCGATCATCCCGACCTGGTCGGCGTGGCCGACGTCGGGCAGGCCGTCGGCCTTGACCATGCCGTGGGCGACGTCGACGCGGAAGCCGTCCACGCCCATGTCGAGCCAGAACCGCAGGATCGACTCGAACTCCGCGTGGACCTCGGAGTTCTCCCAGTTCAGATCGGGCTGCTGTGAGGCGAACAGGTGGAGATACCACTCGCCGTCGGGCAGCCGGGTCCACGCCGGGCCGCCGAAGACCGACTCCCAGTCGTTGGGCGGCAGTTCTCCGCCGGCGCCCCGGCCCCGGCGGAAGATGTAGCGCTCGCGCACGGGGTCTCCGGGGGATGCCGCCAGTGCCTCCAGGAACCACGCGTGCCGGTCGGAGGTGTGGTTGGGCACCACGTCCACGATGACCCGCAGGCCGTGCCGGTGCGCGTCCTCGATCAGCGCCCCGGCGTCGGCGAGCGACCCGAAGATCGGGTCCACGTCCCGGTAGTCGGCCACGTCGTAGCCGAAGTCGGCCATCGGCGAGGTGAAGAACGGGGTGAGCCAGATCGCGTCGACCCCGAGGTCCGCCAGGTACGGGAGCCTGCCGCGCACGCCGAGCAGGTCTCCCACGCCGTCGCCGTTGCCGTCGGCGAAACTGCGCACGTAGACCTGGTAGATCACCGCGTCGCGCCACCATCGGGTGACGGTTCCGGAACCGTGGTCCGCCTGGACGAGCTCGGTCATATTAAATCCCCCGATCAGATGACATACCAGGATGTGGTAGCACAGTGGTGTTATGACTTCGTGGCGCCGGCGGTAAGCCCGGTGACCAGATGCCGCTGGACGAGCAGGAAGACGATCGCCGCCGGGACCGCGATCAGCACCGCCGCGGCCGTGAGCAGACCCCAGTCCGACCAGTGCTGGCCCACGAACTGCTGGAGCCCGATGGCGAGCGTGCGCTTCTCCTCCTGCGACATGAACACGGTGGCGTAGGCCACCTCGCCCCAGGCGGTCATGAACGAGTAGAACGCGGTGACCGCGAGGCTCGGCCTGGCCAGGGGCAGGATGACCCGCCAGAACGCGCCGAACGGGGTGAGCCCGTCGACCAGCCCGGCCTGGTCGATCTCGCGCGGGATGGAGTCGAAGTAGCTCTTCATCATCCACGCGCAGAACGGCACCGCCACCGTCATGTAGGCGATGACCAGTCCGGGGATCTGGTTGAGCAGCCCGAGGCCCGCCATCAGGTTGTAGAGGGGGACGATGAGGATCGCCACCGGGAACATCTGGATGACGAGCAGCATCCACATCACCCCGCGGTAGCCGGGGAAGCGGAAGCGGCTCACCGCGTACCCGGTCGTGGACGCGAGGAAGACGCCGATGACCGTGGTGAGCCCGGCGACGATCACCGAGTTGAGCAGCCAGGTCGGGAACTGTGTCTCGGTCAGCACCCGGACGTAGTTGTCCAGCGAGGGCTGGTTGAAGATCTCCAGCTCGCTGGAGAGCCAGCCGTCGCGCGGCTTGAGCGAGGTGAGGAAGAGCCAGACGATCGGGAACAGCGAGACGGCGACCGCGGCGAGCAGGGTGGCGTGCAGCAGGATCGACTTCCCCACCCCGCGTTCCCCGCGTCCCCGGGCGCGCCCGCCCCCGGCGGTGGTGACGGTGCTCACCAGACCTCCCCTTGCTTGCGCAGCGAGCGCCGGTAGACCACGGCCAGCACGACGAGGAGCAGAAGGATGATCACTCCCCAGGCCGCGGAGTTGGAGTAGTCGCGGACGCCGGTGAAGGCCTCGCGGAAGGCGTAGGTGACCAGGATCTCGGTGGAGCTTCCCGGCCCTCCCCCGCTGATCAGGTAGATCACCGGGAACATGTTGAACGTCCAGATCGTGCCCAGAAGGACAACCGTGCTCGACACGGTACGCAAGCTGGGAATCGTGATGAAGCAAAAGCGCTGCCACGGGGTGGCGCCGTCCACCTCGGCCGCCTCGTACAGCTCACCGGGGATCGACTGGAGCCCGCCCAGCACGGCGACCATCATGAACGGCACGCCCATCCAGACGTTGACCGCGATGACCGCGATCTTCGCGGTGGTCGGGTCGTCGAGCCAGCCGACCCCTCCCAGGCCCGCGGCCCGCAGCATCGCGTTGATCACACCGAAGTCGCTGTTGTAGAGGTAGCGCCAGATGAACGCCGAGACGAAGCCCGGGATCGCCCACGGCAGGATGAGCAGCAGCCGGTAGGCCGAGCGGAACCTGAGCTTGCGGTTGAGCAGCAGGGCGAGGCCGAGCCCGAGCCCGTAGTGGAACGCCACGCAGGTGACGGTCCACACGACCGTCCAGGTCAGCTTCTCCCAGAACAACCCGCTGGTCAGGATCGCGACGTAGTTGTCGAACCAGACGAACTCGTAGGTCGAGGGGATGACGTTGACGCCGATCGTCCGGCCGATGTTGGCCTCGGTGGCGTCGGTCAGCGACAGGTAGACGCCCCTGGCCAGCGGCCAGCCGACCAGCAGGGCGGTGACCAGGATCACCGGGGCGACCATGGCCCAGGCGTACCAGTGCCTGTCCAGCCCCTGCCGGAGGCCCCCCGGGGGGCGGCCCCGGCCGCGGGTGCCGTCGGCACCCGCGGCCCGGTCCCTGGCCGTGTTGTTCACACGCCCAGTCGAGAGCGCCACGGATCAGCTCCAGTCCTTGAAGATGCCTCGGTACTGCTCGTCGACCTTCTTGAGCATGTCCTCGGGGGTCACCGTGCCGCCGACCAGCGACTGGTAGCCCTCAAGGAGCGGCTGGAAGAGCTGGCCGCCCTCGGGGATCCACGGCCGCGCGGTCGCGGTCTCCATGATGGGCTTGAAGACGGAGACGTCCTTGTTGGCCTGCACGTCGGGGTTGTCGTACGCCGAGACGCGGGTCGGCAGGAGGCTGATCTCCTTGGCGACCTTGGCCTGGGACTCGGAGGTGCTCATGAAGCGGACGAACTCATAAGAGGCGTCCAGGTTCTTGGAGCCGGCGTAGATGGCCAGGTTCCAGCCGCCGGTGGGGGCCCCGGCCTTGACCGAGCCCGCCGGGACGGGCGCGATGCCCAGGTTCTCCTTGTCCTTGAACTCCTTGCCCTGGTAGATCTCCGACAGCGCCCACGGGCCGTTGTAGATCATCGCGGCCTTGCCGTCCTTGAGGGCGGTCATCGCGTTGGCGTAGCTGTCCTGGATCGCGGGCTTGGGCGCGGCACCTGAGGTGATCAGGTCGGAGACGGCCGCCATCGCCTTCGCGTTCTCCGGGGAGTTGACGGTGATCTTCTTGTTCTGCACGTCGAGGAGGTCACCGCCCTCGCCGTACATGAAGGGCAGCAGGAAGTAGGAGTCGACGTTGAGCGCGAGGCCGTTGGCGCCGGTCTTCTTCTTGACGTCGAGCGCGGTCTGCTTGAGCTCCTCGACCGTGGTGGGGGCGCTCTCGTGCCCGGCCTCCTTCAGCAGCCGCTTGTTGTAGATGAGCGCGAGGGTGTCGGTGACCTGCGGGACGGCGTACGTCTTGCCGTCGTACTTGGTGCTGCTCAGCGGTCCCGGCAGGAAGTCCGTCTCGTTCTCCAGCGCCCGGGTGCCCTCCAGCGGCTGCAGGTAGCCGAGCGAGGCGAACTGGGAGGTCCAGGCGACCTCGGAGCGGATCACGTCCGGTGCCCCCGCACCCGCCTGCGCCGCGGTCTGGAACTGGTTCTGCGCCTGGTCGGAGGGGACGTTGACGTACTTGACCTTGATTCCCGGGTATTTCGCCTGGAAGTCCTGGATGAGCGCCTGGAACGTCGGGCCCTCGCTGTCGGGCCTGACGGTGTCCCACCAGGTGATCTCACCGGTGATCTTCGCCGGATCCGTCGCCGCGGGCTGGGTGGGGGCCGCCGTGCCGGCGTCACCGCCACCGCAGGCGGAGACCGCCAGGGCGAGGGCCGCGACAATCGTCGCGGCCGAGAAGGCTCGCCGCATGTTCTTCTCCTCGTGTTCAAGGGGCGGCCGGGACCAAGGAGCGGTCCGGCCGGGTCTGGAGTACGCCGGACGTTACGCCTACGTGAACCCCATTGGAAGAAGTTTCTGCAAGAGGCTGCAAAGTCGTTACAAAGCTATCTCAAACTCGCGGAGTTGGGTCTTTCCCTAATGGGGTTATGGGTGGCGACATTTACTCTTTAGGGGCAATAAATCCCTTTTTGCATGTTTTGGTCCTTCGGTCGACCCTCTTCCGGACACCCACGAATTGCCGGGATTCAGAAATTTGCCGCAAGGGATTGCACAGACCATCACTAGTGAGTAACTTCCGGGCAATACCCTCGAAACAACCCTCGTGGAGGCCCCCGTGGTCTGGCCGCTCCCCCCACGGCGCGCGAGAACGACCCTCCTGACGGGCGCCGCGCTCGCGGCGGCCCTGATCGCCATCCCTCTCGCCGCCACCCCGCCCTCCGCCGCCGCGTCCACCTCCCCCGCGTCCGCGCCCCTCTCCGCAGCGCCCTCCACCGCGCCTTCCGCGGGGCCCGCGCCCGCGCAGGCGTCCGGCGATCCCGTGGTGTCCGCGCTCAGCCGCACCGCGGCGCCCTCCGACAGGGACCTCGCCCGCGACGCGCTCCGCACCGACCTGAGCCGCGAGCGCTTCTACTTCGCGATGACCGACCGGTTCGCCAACGGTGACACCCGCAACGACCGGGGCGGCCTGTCCGGCGACCGGCTCACCACCGGCTTCGACCCCACGCACAAGGGCTTCTACCAGGGCGGCGACCTCAAGGGCCTGCTCGGCAAGCTCGACTACGTCAAGAACCTGGGCAGCACCGCGATCTGGATCACCCCGGCGTTCGCGAACCGTCCCGTGCAGGGCACCGGCGCCGACACCTCGGCCGGCTACCACGGCTACTGGATCACCGACTTCACCAGGATCGACCCGCACCTGGGGACCAACGCCCAGATGAAGGAGCTGGTGCGCCAGGCGCACCGGCGCGGGATGAAGGTCTTCTTCGACATCATCACCAACCACACGGCCGACGTGATCGACTACGCGGAGAAGACCTACTCGTATCGCTCCAAGGGCGCCCATCCCTACGTCGACACCCGGGGCACGCCGTTCGACGACCGCGATCACGCGAGTAAGGACACCTTCCCCAGGGTGGACAGCGGCTCGTTCCCCTACACCCCGGTCGCGCCGAAGAACGTCAAGACCCCGTCCTGGCTGAACGACCCGACGATGTACCACAACCGGGGCGACTCCACCTTCAGCGGCGGCGAGAACGACGAGTACGGCGACTTCTTCGGCCTCGACGACCTGTGGACCGAGCGTCCCGAGGTGGTGAAGGGGATGATCGACATCTACAGGACGTGGGTGCGCGACACCGGCCTCGACGGCTTCCGCGTCGACACCGCCAAGCACGTGAACATGGAGTTCTGGGAGAGGTTCTCCCCCGCCCTGCGCGGTTACGCGGCCCAGCAGGGCAACAAGCGGTTCTTCATGTTCGGTGAGGTCTACTCGGGCGAACCCTCCTTCACCAGCCGATACTCCACCCGGGGCGGCATGAACGCCACCTTGGACTTCCCGTTCCAGGAGGCCGCCCGCTCCTTCGGCGGCGGCACGGCGGACGCCTCCAGACTGGCCCGGCTGTACGCGCAGGACGACCATCACACCGACGCCGACAGCAACGCCTCGTCGCTGCCGACCTTCCTCGGCAACCACGACATGGGCCGCATCGGCCGTTTCGTCTCCCAGGACAACCCCGGTGCCCCCGACTCCGAGCTGCTGCGCAGGTCGCTGCTCGCCCACGAGCTGATGTATCTCACCCGGGGCCAGCCGGTCGTCTACTACGGCGACGAGCAGGGCTTCACCGGCAAGGGCGGCGACCAGGACGCCCGCGCGTCCATGTTCGCCTCCAGGACCGAGAGCTACCTGAGCGACGACCTGATCGGCACCGACTCCACCCACGCCAGGGACAACTTCGTCCCCTCCCACCCGCTGTACCGGGGGATCTCCGCCCTGGCCGCGTTGCGCGAGGCCCACCCGGCCCTCGCCGACGGCGCCCAGATCGAGCGGCTCGTCTCCGGCGGCGTCTACGCCTTCTCCAGGATCGACGCCGCGCGGCAGGTCGAGTATCTGGTGGCGGTCAACAACGCCGAGCGGCCCGCGACCGTGAGCGCGCCCACCTTCTCCGCGGGCGCGGCCTTCACCAGGGTGTACGGCGAGGGGGCCGCCACGCTCACCACCGGCGCGGACACGAAGCTGGCGCTCACCGTCCCCGCCCTGTCCGCGGTGGTCTACAAGGCGTCCGCCGAACTCGCCACCCCCGCCTCGGCCCCGGCCGTCTCGGTCGCCCTGCCGGGGACGGAGATCAGGGGCACCGGGCAGGACGGCCGGATCCCGGTCGTCGCGGTCGTGCCCGGCACCGGTTTCGACCAGGTCACCTTCGCCGCCAGGGCGGGCGAGGGCCCCTGGCGGGTGATCGGCACCGACGACGCGCCGAACGCCACCACCTCGGGCCGTGCGTTCCAGGTCTTTCACGACCTGCGTGGCATCGCGGCGGGCACACCGGTCTCCTACAAGGCCGTGGTGAAGGACTCCGCGGGCCGGTTCGCCTCGGCAATCGCGCAGGCGACCGTCGGCGCCGAGCCCGCCCCCGAGGAGCCGGGCACGGTGAGACGCGACTGGCTCGTCGTCCACTACCAGCGGGAGAACGCCGGCGACTACGACGGCTGGGGCCTGCACGTCTGGGGTGATGTGGAGAACCCGACCGAGTGGGCGGCCCCGCTCCCGCTGACCGGCGAGGACGCCTACGGCCGCTTCGCCTGGATCAAGCTCAAGCCGGGTGCCGCCAGCGTCGGGATCATCGCCCACCGGGGCGACGAGAAGGACGGCGGCGACCGGATCGTGAACCCCGCCAGGAACGGCGAGGTCTGGCTGGCGAAGGGGAAGGTGGAGACGTACTCCTCCCGCGCGGCGGCCCAGGGGTACGCGACCGTCCACTACAACCGCCCCGACGGCGACTACGAGGGCTGGGGACTGCACCTGTGGGGCGACGGGCTCGCCGACGGGGTGCCCACCGACTGGGCCGCACCGCGCCCGCCCGACGGCACGGACTCCTACGGCGCGTTCTGGAAGGTGCCGCTGAAGGACGCCTCCGTCCCGGCGAACTTCATCGTGCACAGGGGCGACACCAAGGACCCCGGGCCCGACCAGTCGTTCACCCCCGCCCTGCTGCCCGGAGCTTACGTCGCCTCGGGCGTGGCGAAGGTCCACCCGAGCCGGGCCGCGGCCGAGAACGTCGCGATCCTGCACTACCACCGGCCCGACGGGAACCACGACGGCTGGGGGCTGCACCTGTGGGGTGACGTGGCGACTCCCACCGAGTGGGGCGAGCCGCTGCTTCCCGAGGGCGAGGACGGATTCGGCGTTCACTTCCGCGTCCCGCTGACCGAGGGGGCCAAGACAGTGAACTACATCATCCACAAGGGTGACACCAAGGATCTGCCGGACAACCAGTCACTGGACCTGACGGCGACCGGCCACGAGGTGTGGCGGATCGCCGCCACCGAGGGCCACCTGCTGCCCCAGTCCTCGGCGCGCGGCGCCGACGCCGACCTGTCGAAGTCGTCTGCGCACTGGATCGACCGCGCCACCGTCGCCTGGAAGATCGACTCCTCCGCCGCCGGCCGCTACTCCCTCGCCTTCTCCGCGAAGGGCGACATCGCCCACTCCGGGGGCGATCTCACCGGCGACCTCAGGCTCATCCGCCTCACACCCGGCGCGCTGACCGACACGCAGAAGGCGAAGTGGCCGCACCTGGCCGGGCACGCCGCGTTCACCGTCGACCCGCGCGACGCCGACCTGGTGAGGGAGGCGACCCGCGGCCAGGTCGTGGCCGTCGGACGCGACGCCTCGGGCGCCCTGCTCACCGCCACCGGCGTGCAGCTGCCCGGTGTGCTCGACGACCTGTACGCCAAGGCGGCGACCGCCGGTCTCGGCCCCTCGTGGAGCGGCGGCAGGCCCAGCCTGGCGCTCTGGGCCCCCACCGCGGTCAAGGTCGAGCTGGCGCTCCACCGCGACTCCTCGGGCGGCAGACGCACCGTCCACCCCATGCGCCGCGACGACGGCACCGGCGTCTGGTCGGTGCGTGGGGAGCGGGACTGGAAGGACCGCTACTACACCTTCCTGGTGACGGTCTACGCACCCGGCGAGGGCGCGGCGGGGAAGGTCGTCGTCAACGAGGTGACCGACCCCTACAGCCTGTCGCTGTCGGCGGGCTCGGGCCGCAGCCGGCTCGCCGACCTGTCCGACGCCGCCCTGCGGCCCGACGGCTGGACCTCCCTGGCCAAGCCCAGGGCCGTCCCCCAGGAGAAGGCGTCGATCTACGAGCTGCACGTGCGCGACTTCTCCGCCTCCGACACGACCGTCCCCGCGGCGAGGCGCGGCACGTACGCCGCGTTCACCGGCGACTCGGCGGGGATGAGGGAGCTGCGCGGGCTGGCCGGGGACGGGCTCACCCACGTGCACCTGCTGCCCGTCTTCGACATGGCGACCGTCCCCGAGAGGAAGGCCGAGCGGACGGAACCGGCCTGCGACCTGGCCTCGATGCGCCCCGACTCCGAGGAGCAGCAGGCATGCGTCGCCAAGACCGCGGCGAAGGACTCCTTCAACTGGGGTTACGACCCGCTGCACTACACCGTGCCCGAGGGCTCCTACGCCTCGGAGCCGGACGGGTCGTCGCGGATCAGGGAGTTCCGCGGCATGGTCGGCGGGCTGAACGGGGCCGGGCTGCGGGTGGTGATGGACGTGGTCTACAACCACACCCACGCCTCGGGCCAGGACACCTCCTCGGTGCTCGACCGCGTCGTGCCCGGCTACTACCACCGGCTGCTCGACGACGGCACGGTGGCCACCTCCACCTGCTGCGCCAACACCGCCCCCGAGCACGCCATGATGGGCAGGCTCGTCGTCGACTCCGTCGTCACCTGGGCCCGCGAGTACAAGGTGGACGGCTTCAGGTTCGACCTGATGGGCCATCACCCCAAGGCGAACCTGGTCGCGGTCCGCGCGGCCCTGGACAGGCTCACCGTCGCCCGCGACGGCGTCGACGGAAAGTCGATCATCCTGTACGGGGAGGGCTGGAACTTCGGCGAGGTGGCCGACGACGCCCGCTTCGAGCAGGCCACCCAGGCCAACATGGCCGGCACCGGCATCGGGACCTTCAGCGACCGGTTGCGCGACGCGGTGCGCGGCGGCGGCCCGTTCGACGCCGACCCCCGCGTGCAGGGCTTCGGCTCGGGGCTGGCCGGGGCACCCAACGGCTCACCGGCCAACGGCGACGAGGCGCAGCGACGGGCCCGGCTGCTGAACTACCAGGACCTGATCAAGGTCGGGCTCGCCGGCAACCTCCGCGACTACACCTTCACCGCCTCCGACGGCAGGCGGGTCAAGGGTTCGGAGGTGAGCTACAACGGCTCCCCCGCCGGGTACACCGCCTCGCCGGGCGAGGTCGTCACCTATGTCGACGCCCACGACAACGAGACGTTGTTCGACGCTCTGGCGTACAAGCTGCCACCGGCGACCGCGATGGCCGACCGGGTGCGCATGCAGTCGCTCTCCCTGGCCACGGCCGTCCTCGGGCAGGGAGCCTCGTTCGTGCACGCGGGCAGCGAACGGCTTCGTTCCAAGTCGCTCGACCGCAACTCCTACGACTCCGGCGACTGGTTCAACCGGCTGCTGTGGGACTGCTCGGCGGGCAACGGCTTCGGCGCCGGGCTTCCTCCGAAGCCCGACAACGAGGACAAGTGGCAGTACGCCAGGCCGCTGCTGGGCGACCCGGCGCTGAAGCCGGACTGCGCGGCGATCGGCGCGTCCCGCGCCCGCTACGGCGAGCTGCTGAGGATCCGCTCCTCCTCGCCGGTCTTCGGCCTCGCCACCCTGGCCGAGGTGCAAAAGCGCCTCACCTTCCCGATCGGCGGCACCTCGGAGACCCCGGGGGTCGTGACCATGCACCTGGACGCCACGGGGGCCGACCCGCGCTGGAAGTCGGTCACCGTCGTCTTCAACGCGACCCCCGAGGCCCGGCCGCAGACCGTCGCCGCGCTGAAGGGCACCCGGGTGACTCTCCACCCCGTCCAGACGGCCGGCGACGACGCCGTCGTGAAGCAGTCGACGTTCGACCCCGCCACGGGCACCCTCACGGTCCCTGCCCGCACGGTCGCCGTCTTCGTCCAATCCTGACAAACAGCGCATAACTCCTTCCGGGGAGTTCGCGCACAGCCCCGCAGAGCCCGTAAAAGCCGCCGGGCCGGGTGTTGCAGCACCCGGCCCGGCCAGGGAACCCGTCCATCGATCCTGGAGGCCCCACCCGTGAAACCCTACAGAGTCGTCATCGCCACGGCGTTGAGCGCCCTGGTGAGCGCCGCCGTGCTGGTACCCGGCGCGCTCCCCGCCCAGGCGGCGCCGCCCACCCCCGGCCCGATCGTCAAGCTGTGGAACTGGAACTGGAACTCCGTCGCCAGGGAGTGCACCGACGTCCTCGGTCCCGCCGGGTACGCCGCCGTGCAGGTCTCCCCGCCGAACGACTCGATGTCCAAGGGCGGGGCGGTCTGGTGGGACATCTACCAGCCCGCCCGCTACACCCTCACCAGCAAGTTCGGCGACGAGAACGCGTTCAAGAACATGATCGACGCCTGCCACGCGGCGGGCGTCAAGGTCCACGCCGACGCCGTCATCAACCACATGACCGGCCAGGGCAGCACCAGCTACGGCGGCCACACCTTCGGCAAGTACACCTACCCCGGCCTCTACTCCGCCGCCGACTTCCACTCCCCCAGCTGCACGATCAACGCCTCCGACTACACGAACGACGGCTGGCGGGTGCAGAACTGCGAGCTGGTCGGCCTGTCGGACCTCGACACCGGCTCCGAGTACGTCCGCAACCAGATCGCCGGCTACCTCAACAGGCTCACCTCCCTCGGGGTGGACGGCTTCCGCGTCGACGCCGCCAAGCACATCGACCCGGGCGACCTCGCCGCGATCAAGGGCAGGCTGACCGGCTCGCCGTACATCCACCAGGAGGTCATCCAGGGCGACGGCGAGGCGATCAGCCCGAGCCAGTACACCGGGATCGGCGACGTGCACGAGTTCGTGTACGGACGCAGGCTCAAGGAGCAGTTCGGCGGCGGCCAGATCAAGCATTTGCAGTCCTTCGGGCAGAGCTGGGGCCTGTCGGTGCCCGGCGACAAGGCCGTGGTCTTCATCGACAACCACGACACCGAACGCAACGGCTCGACCATGAACTACAAGTACGGCGACACCTACAGGCTGGCCAACGTCTTCATGCTCGCCTGGCCGTACGGCACGCCGAGGGTCTACTCCGGGTTCACCTGGAGCGACGGCGAGGCCGGCCCGCCCTCGGCGGGCGGCGGTCTCGCCGCCGACGCCGACTGCGGCAACGGCCGGTGGACCTGCTTCCACCGGCAGATGAACGGCATGGTCGGCTTCAACCGCGCCGTCCAGGGAACCACGGTCGGCAACTGGTACGACAACGGCAACAACGTGATCGCCTTCAGCCGGGGCGCGAAGGGCTGGGTCGCGATCAACAACGAGGGCGGGAGCGTCACCCGCGCCTTCTCCACCGGCCTGCCCGCCGGGACCTACGCCAACGTCGCGGGAGGCGGCTCGGTCACCGTCGGATCCAACGGCACGGCCTCGGTGACCGTCCCCGCGCGGGGCGCGGTCGCGATCCACACCGGCGCCCCGGGCCCCAGCCCGACACCGACGGTCGACCCCGGCCAGGTCACCACCTCGTTCAACGCGACCGTGACCACGAACTGGGGCCAGAACGTCTTCGTCGTCGGCAACGTCGCCGCGCTGGGCTCCTGGAACCCGGCCAACGCCGTCGCCCTGTCGTCGGCCGCGTACCCGCTCTGGAGGGCCACGGTGAACCTGCCTCCCGGCACGACGGTCCAGTACAAGTACGTCAAGAAGAACCCCGACGGCTCGGTGACCTGGGAGAGCGACCCCAACCGCTCCTTCACCACCCCCTCCGGCGGCACCGCCACCCGCACCGACTCCTGGCGCTGACCTCCGGGCGGCCCCCTACCCCCGGCCGGCGCCTGAGCCGCCCCTGACCTGCCCCTGAGCGGCACGGCCTCCCGGCCGCGCCGCTCAGGGGATGAGCCGTTCCCGGCCGGTCAGCCCAGGCGCCAGACGCGGACGGCGTCGTCGCCGCCGCCGGTGACCGCGAGAGGGCGCCCGTCGAGTTCGGTCACCGCGGCGGCGAACACGTTGTGGTTGTGGGCCTTGAACCACCGCCCCGCCGCCTTCCCCGTGTCGAGGTCGTGGACCTGCGCGGTGGCGTCGTTGCCGCCGGAGACGACGACGGTGAGCGATCCCACCCGGCCGACGGCGAGGGAGTAGATCCAGCCGCTGTGGTCGCGGATGGGCGGGCGTGCCTCGCCGGCGCCGGCGGCGTCGTCGATGTGGATGTCCTGCGCGGCGCCGGCGGAAAGCACCACGAGCCTGCCGTCGAGCTCGGCCGTGGCGACGGCCGTGACCTGAAACCGCTGGGTGAGGATCGTCTCGCCCGGCCCCGAGCGGAGCGGCCAGCGGCGCACCGTGCCGTCGCCGCCGCCGGTGAACACGACGGGCTCGCCGTCGAGGACGGCCGTGGCGAGAGCGAACACGGCGCCCTCGGAGGCACGGCGGGCCTCGCCGATCGCGGCGCCCGTCCTCAGGTCCCACACGCGCAGGCTTCCGTCGTTACCCCCGGTCACCACGACGGGCTCGCCGTCGAGGGTGGCGAGGGCGAGGGAGAAGACGGGCACGGCGGCGTCGAAGGGCTTGCCGACCGGCTTGCGGGTGGCGAGGTCCCAGCGGCGTACGGTGCCGTCGTCGCCGCCCGACACCGCGATCGTCCTGCCGTTCAGCTCGGTGACCGCGACGGAGCGCACCCATTTGGTGTGCCCGGTGAGGGTGGCCAGCGGCTTGCGGGTGGCGAGATCCCACAGGCGGACGGTGCGGTCGCTGGAACCGGAGACGATCACGGGCTTGCCGCCGACCTGGGCGATCGCCACCGACTGCAGTTCGTCGCGATGACCGCGCAGCGGGCCGCCGACCGGTGCGCTCTTCCAGTCTCCGGTGACCGAGGTGGGGGTGGCGGCGGGGGACGCCGACCCCCCGGGAGACGGCGCGGCGCTGGGAGACAGGGAGGCGCCGGGAGACGACGAGGCACTGGGCGGTGCGGACTCGCCGGGTGCGGGAGAGCCTCCGGAGACCGAAGGGGAGCCGGTCACCGCGAGGGGAGTGGAGCCCGCTCCCCTCTCCCCGGTACCCGTCAGCAGGGGCGGGAGCACGAAGACGCCCGCCGAGACCGCGACGGCGCAGACGGCGACGGCGGCCCCGATCCTCCACGGGCGCGATCGTCCTGACCCGCCCGGCGCGGTCGCGCCCCCGGCCCCCTGCCACATGTCACCGGGAGAGGGGGGGACCCCGGGGCCCTCCTGGCGCCACTGCCCCGGCCCGGTGTGCGGGCCCGTCGGGGACCACCCGGCGTGCGGTGGCCGCGGAGGTGGCGCGCCCGGATCGAACGGCTGAGACGGCGACCGCCGGCGTTCGGTCTCCCACCCGGGTGACGGCTGCCGTTGCGACGAAGGCGACCGGTCATGGGGCGGTGGCTGCGGAGACGGTGGCTGCGAAGACGGGTCGGTCCGCGACGGCCACGGGGACGGCGAGGTCTGGACCCGGGGCGATCGACCGGCCTGCGGCGATTCCGACGGCGGCATGGCGGTGCCGGCCGACGGTGAGCGGATCAGCTGGAAGAGCAGGTCGGAGGCGACCGGCCGATCGGAGGGATTCTTGGCCAGGCAGGCGCGCAGCAACGGGCGCAACCCCTCGGGCACCCCCGACAGGTCGGGCTCGGTGGTGAGGATGCGGTGGAGCACGGCCGGGATGGTGTCCTGGCCGAACGCGGGGCTGCCGGTGGCCGCGAACACCATCGTCACGGCCCAGCTGAACACGTCCGAGGGGGCGGCGGCGGGCTGGCCGTGGATCTGCTCGGGCGACATGTACGTCGGGGTCCCGACGGCTCCACTGGTCGGGGCGAGCCCGGTGCCGAGTGCCTTGGAGATACCGAAGTCGATGACGCGCGGGCCGTCGAAGCCGAGGAGCACGTTGGCCGGTTTGAAGTCGCGGTGCGCGATCCCCGCCTGGTGGATGGCGACGAGCGCGGTGACCGTGCTGATCGCGATGCGCTGCAGGGCGGCGCCGTCGCGTGGCCCCTCCCTCTCGACGGCCTGCTGCAACGACGGCCCGTCGATGAACTCGCTCACCACGTAGAGGTGGTCGCCGCTCTCCCCCGCGTCGAGCACCCGGGCGGTGCAGAACTCGGCGATCTGCCGGGCGATGGCGATCTCCCGCTCGAAGCGCGTCCTCGCACCCTGGTCGGCGGCGAACCTGGGGTGCAGCACCTTGACCGCGACCCGCTCACCGTCCGGGGCACGGCCGAGGTAGACCGTTCCCTGCCCGCCCTCGCCGAGTCTCGCCTCGATCGCGTACGGCCCGAAGGCGGTGGGATCACCGGCTCTGAGCTCCGTACCGGCCATCGTGCTCCTCCCCGCCGCGAGCCCGCCCGAGTGGTCCGGCGGCCGACGCCCTGCCGCACGCGCCAGGTTCCGGACCCCCGAGTCCCGAAAAAGAGCATGCCAGTATCGGCAAATTTGACCAAATGCCCATCGGCTTATCAGTCGAGGAGGTTCGCGTGCAGGGCGCGCAGCACCGCGTTGGTCCGGTCGCGCGCCCCGAGTTTGAGCAGCATGGTCGAGACGTGGTTCTTCACCGTGCCCTCGGCGAGGAAAAGAGCCTGGGCGATCTCGCGGTTGCTGTAGCCCTCCGCGACGAGCCGCAGCACCTCCACCTCTCGTTCCGTGAGCCGCTGGATCGCGGGCAGGCCGTCGTCATCCGCCGGTCGGCGGCGATGCACCGCGCGCAGCAGCCGATCGGTGATCGACGGCGAGATCAGCGTCCCTCCGTCCGCCAGGACACGGATGGCCCGGGTCAGCCGTTCGAGCGTCACATCCTTCAGCAGGTAGCCGCACGCCCCCGCCCGCATCGCGTCCAGCACCAGGGTGTCGTTGTCGAACGTGGTCAGCACGAGCACCGGCGGTGAGTCTTCCGCGCGTTCCCGCAACGCCCTGAGCACCCAGATGCCGTCGTGGCGGGGCATCCGCAGGTCGAGCAGGACGACGTCGGGGGCGTGCTCCTCGATCGCCGCCAGCGCGATCATGCCGTCGTCGGCCTCCCCCACCACCGCGATGTCGTCGGTCAGGTCGAGCAGGCTGCGGATACCCTGCCGAACCAGGGTCTGGTCGTCGACCACGATCACCCGGATCATCGCGCGGGCACCGTGGCGGTGACACGGAAACCGTCGCTGCCGTCGAGCCGCACGTCGCCGCCGATCGCCTCGATCCGCTCGCTCAGGCCGCGCAGCCCGTTGCCCTGCCGTAGCTCAGGGCTGCCGCGCCCGTCGTCGACGGAGGTGAACCTCACGTCCCGCTCCGGTGTGCTCTCGATCCGGATGCGCAGCGAGGTCGCGTCCGCGTGCCGGATGGTGTTGGTGACGACCTCCTGGACGACACGGATGAGCGTCAGGGTCACCTCCTCGGTGGGGCACACGTCGTCGTCGATCCACACTCCGATGTCGAGGCCGGGAATGTCGCGGACCACGGCGGTGAGGGCCTCACGCAGATCGGGCGCGTCGGTGCGCAGCTGTCCGACGGTCGCGCGCACGTCGCGAAGCAGGTCCCGCGCCACCCGGTCGGCACGCTCGATGTGCACGCGCGCACCCGAGCCGTCGCGATGCCTGGCGACCTCCAGCTCCAAGGTGAGCGCCGTCAGCTGGTGCCCCATCAGGTCGTGCAGCTCCCTGGCGATGCGCAGGCGTTCGTGGGCGCGTGCGGTGTCGGCCAGAATCACACTCGCCGCCCGCAGCTCCAGGTGCGCCTCGCTCAGCTCGCGGCGCATCCGCTGCTCCCTGAGGGTCACCAGCGTGCTCAGCAGCGTCGCGAGCTGGATCAGCAGGTACAGCAGCGCGCCGAGACCGATCTCGGTGAAGGTGGAGCCGGTGAGTCCTATGGTCACGGCGATCACGACCACGTTGAGCACGAGCACCACCGGGCCCACCCACGGCGGTGCGACGTACGCGCTCAGGGCGGTGGTGAAGACCAGCAGGATCGGCAGCCACCCGGCGCCGGGCGCCGTCAGGACCGTGAGCCATCCCAGCACGACGGTCGCGCCGTAGCAGACCCACGCCCACCTCGGCCGGCAGTCCTCCCAGAGCAGGGCGACCAGCGCGGTGACCAGCAGTGCCACGAACAGCGCGCTCCACACCGGCCGGGACACCTGTGACTCGGCCACGCCGAGCAGCATCGGAGTGCTTACCGCGAGGCACACCAGCAGTGCCGCCATCCCCGCCCACACGTCCGGCTCGATTCGCCGCATGCCTTCACTCTACTGAGGCTCGCGTCCGCGCTGAGGTGCCGAAAGTCATGGGTGCCGATACTGACCATCGGCACAGGCGCCGGCGGCTCGTCCCTCCTAACGTCGACGGCATGCATGCGACAACGTCATCTCCCGCCATCGAAGCGGACGGCCTGCACAAGCGCTACCGCTCCAAGGTCGCCGTCGAGGAGGTCAGCCTTTCCGTCGCCGCCGGTGAGATCTTCGGCATCCTGGGGCGCAACGGAGCCGGTAAGACGACCACCGTCGAGCTGATCGCCGGGCTCAGGCGGCCCGACCGCGGCACCGTCCGCGTCCTCGGCCTGGACACCCGGCGTGACCGGGCCCGGCTGCGCCAGGTCCTCGGGGTCCAGCTGCAGGAGGCCGTCCTGCACTCCGCGCTCACGGTCGCCGAGCTGGTCCACCTGTACGGGACCTTCTACCGCGACCCGATACCGCTCGGCGACCTGATCGAGTCGGTCGGCCTGACCGCCTCCCGGCGCACCCGCTTCGAGAATCTCTCCGGCGGCCAGCGGCAACGGCTGTCGATCGCGCTCGCCCTCGTCGGGCGGCCTCGGGTGGTGATCCTCGACGAGCTCACCACCGGCCTCGACCCCGAGGCACGCCGCCAGATGTGGTCGACCCTTGAGCGGCTGCGCGAGTCCGGCGTGACCGTCCTGCTCGTCAGTCACGCGATGGAGGAGGTCGAACGACTGTGCGACCGGGTCGCGCTGCTCGACGAGGGACGGGTCGTCGCCCTCGACTCGCCTTCGGGACTCGTACGAAGGGCCGGGTTCGCCCAGCGGGTCACCTTCCGCACGGTCACCCCTGTGCCGAGCGGGCTGCTCGAAGGGCTCGACGGGGTCGACGGGGTGCATACCGACGGTGACCGCGTCGTCGTCGAGGGCCGCGGTGAACTGCTCCAGGCCGTCAGTGTCGCGCTCGTGCACGCCGGCGTCACGGTGACCGAGACGCGCGGCGAACAGGCCGGCCTCGACGACGCCTTCCTCACCCTGACCGGGCATCGGCTCGGCACCGGGAAGGAGACGGTCCGATGACGGACGTCACCGTCCACCGTCCGGGCCCGCGCGCCTGGGCCGCACTGCTGATCTGCGAGCTCAAGATGGTCGTCCGCGACACCGCCGGGCTGATCGTGCCGATCGGCCTGCCCGTGATCATCCTGGTGATGAACGCCTCGTCCGCCGGCCAGCAGATGATCGCGCACGGCCGCACGGCGTTCGACGTCTACGTGCTGCCGCTGGTGTTCACGATGATCGTGGCCACGACCGGCATCGTCAACATGCCGAGCTTCCTGGCCCACTACCGTCGCAGCGGCATCCTGCGACGCCTGGGGGTGACGCCCGTCTCGCCCGTGCTGGTCCTCGTCGCCCAGGCGGCCGCTAGCGTGCTGCAGATCACCCTTGGTATCGCGGCCGCCTGGATCCTCGCCACGCTGGCGTTCGGCGCCAACCCCCCGGTGCGCGCCGGCGCGGCGCTCGGCGTGCTGACGCTGACGGTGGCCGCCATGTACGCCCTGGGGCTGACCATCGCCGCGCTCTCGCCCACCCCGAACTCCTCCGTCGCGATCGGCATGGTCGTCTTCTTCGTCCTGGGCGCCACCGGCGGCATGTTCGGCGGGCTCGGCGGCCTTCCCGAGGTGATCGCGACGATCGGGCGGTGGCTGCCGTTCGGCGCCGGGAGTCAGGCTCTGTCGGCCGCCTGGATCGGCGCGCCCATCGAGTCCTCCGGCCTGATCGGCCTGGCCGCCACCATCGTGCTCGGCGGCGGCGTCGCGGCCGTGTTCTTCCGCTGGGAGTAACCTGCCGTACGCCCCGGGGTGATGCGGACGCCCGTGGAGCGGGCACGAGTCGTTGTACTCGCCGTCCGCGGTGACCTTCCACTCGACCGGGGCTCCGGGCGTCCAGTCCGAGCGCGGACCCCCGCCACCGAAGTTGAGGTAATGGAGCTTCTCCTTGCCACGCCTGACCGTCTCCACCAGGCCGGCCGCCTCCAGGACGGACAGATGCTTGGTCACGGCCTGCCGGGTCATGTCCAGCTCGCGCAACCGGGGAACGCCCGTCGCGGTTCAGAACGTTCCCGTGCCGGCGTCGCGGCTCACCACGGCGAGCACTCCGTCGATCTCGGAGAGCGCCGTGGTCAGCTCCGTTATCGACCCGACGCCGTGCACGGTGAGCCAGAGCGAGACGGCGGCCGGGCTCTGCCCCTCGGCGCGCCGGTCGACCGACAACTCGTCCACACCGAACCCCCGGTGCGTGCATTCGGCCAGTGCCAGCCGCAGCACCCCCCGTCCGCCGAGGTAGGTCAGCCGGAGCCGCGAGGGAGCGTACTTGGACCGGGGAAGCCGGTCGGCCAGCGGCGTGAGGACGAACACCGTCACGAGGTATCCGGCGGTCACGATGACCGCCAGCAGCCACAGCCCGGCCCCCGCCGCCATCCCCACCCCGGCGGTGAGCCAGACCGCCGCGGCGGTGGTGAGGCCGCGGACCGCGTCACCTCGGACGAATATCAGGCCCGCGCCGATGAAGCCGATACCGGACACGATCTGGGCGGCCACCCGGGACGGATCAACCGCGACGTTCTCCCTCAGAACATCAGAGAAGCCGTACTTCGATACCAGCATGATCAGGGCCGCGGCGAAGCCGACCAGAATGTGGGTACGCAGTCCCGCGCTCTTCTGGCGGGCCTCCCGCTCAAGGCCGATCAGAGCCGAGAGCACGAAGGCGAGAAGCAGCGCCCCCACCTGCGCCCAGCCCTGTCCGGCGAGTTCACCGAGAGGCGCCATCGCCGCCACCCCGGTCCCGCTCCCATGGCCCGGCAAGGACGCCGTTCCCTGCTACACCGCCTCCACGGCCTCTCCCGCCTGCCGCAGCATCGGGAATCTCCGCTGTTCCGACAGGTAGTGGCCGAATCCGACCACGAGCGCGACGGGCCATTCGATGACTCCCAACGCTCCCAGCGCGCCCAGGACCCCGTAGAAGAACAGCCGGTCAGGCGCCGGCAGGGTCAACGTCCCGATCACCGGCACGGTGATGTGCGGCGGCGACTGTTCCCCCTTCGCCCGGCCACGCGCCCTGCCGTTCGAAGCGGTGGTGATTGTCCTGGCCATCACAGCCTCCACAAATTACGACATATCCTGCCAATCCCCTTCCTCGCACGAGCCGTAACGTCGTTTGACCAGGACTTTGCCCCTCCGGCCGGCCAGCGGGACCACCGGCTCGCGAAGACCCGCGCGTCACCGGAACCAGTACGCACGAACGGCCCGGACCGGCCTGAACCACACCGGCCACGGGCTCCCGTGCCTTCAGGCAGGGACAATCGCTTCGGGGCAGGTACGGCAAGTAGGCTTCACGCGATCAGCGGGAGGCGGCAGGATTGGCGGCGTGAACCGCACCGCTGTACGTCTGGGAGTGCTCCTGCTGGCCGCCGTCGCGGTCGGGGCGGTGCTGCTCGCACTGCTGCCGCCGTCCTCGACAGGCACGTACGGCGAGGAGGGCGCCCGATCCTCCGCCGTCGCGGTGAAGAAGCTGGGCGAGCGCGACCATGAGCTCACCGTCACCTCCGCCGCGCTCGGCCGCGAGGGCAAGGTGAGGGTCCTGCTGCCCGAGGGGTGGACGCCGGGCTCGGGTCCGTGGCCGGTGCTGTACCTGCTGAACGGCTGCTGCCAGCCCGACTACGACACCTGGATCACCGAGGGCGGCGCCACGGAGCTCACCTCCGGCTACCGCGCACTCGTGGTCGTCCCCGAGGCGGGCACCGTCGGCTTCTACTCCGACTGGCGAGAGGGCCCCGGCTGGGAGACCTTCCATCTCACCGAGGTACGGGCCGTCCTGGAGCGCGACTACGGCGCCGGAGACCGGCGGGCGGTGGCGGGGCTGTCCATGGGCGGGTTCGGGGCGATGTCGTACGCGGCCCGTCATCCCGGCATGTTCCAGGCCGCGGCCTCCTTCTCCGGGGTGCTGCACACCCGCGAAGGCCACGGCGGCGTCGACTGGCTGCTCAGCCGGTACGGCGAGAAGTCCGTGAAGCTCTGGGGCCCTCCTCAGGATCCGGAGTGGGCCGCCCACAACCCGGCCGACCTCACCGGCGCGCTGCGCGGGGTGCGGCTCTTCGTCTCCAGCGGCGACGGCGCCCCCGGCCCGCTGGACGATGCCTCCGGGGCCCGGGACGACAGCGAGGCCTCCTTGCTTCTGCAGGCCGTGACCTTCGTCGAGCGCGCCAAGGCGAACGGCGTCGAGGTGACGATCGACTTCTACGGCCCCGGCACCCACTCCTGGCCCTACTGGCGCCGCGGCCTCGAACGCTCGCTCCCCATGCTCATGAGCTCCATCGGCGCGGCCCCCTGAGGATCCACGGACCGGGCGTTCCACAGACCGGGCGCCCCGGCCGCGGCTCCCGGTCGCGCGGAAGGTGAAGACGGGCGGCTCTGGGCGTTCAGCCGTCCGCCGGCCGGATCGTCAGGCGGGCCGGTTCGGCGGAGCCGCGATGATTCACCGTCGTGGGCCGGGCGGGAGGCGCCGGCCGTGGACCCGAACCGCGACCGCCCGGAGACCGTGAGACCTCTTCGGGCATGATCGCGAGCCGCCGGGTCCCACGGGTGTTCTCCCGTCTCTTCCATGGGAGAACCGCGACCATCCGCATACTTTTTACTATCGAATACCCGTTCGAAAATTTGGCGAGCATACGATCTTCGACGGAGGGCCTCCCCCTCTCGCGGTAGCACGCCCCGGCCGCCGCCTCACGGGCGGGCCCGGAAAACCGGAATCGCCGTGAAAACGGGGGATTCCGAACGCCCTCCCGATCTTCGAAGGAAGGCGCGCCCGGGGCCGGAGAGGGCGCGAGCAGCCCTCTTTTCTCCGCGAGGCGGAACCCCGCCACACCCCCTCATGTGGGATGTATCCCCAAGTCAGAGCAATGCGGGGCACTTGTACTCGTATGTCCTGTTGTCATAGATTTGTCTTGTTCATGGCAATTGCCCGGGTCTGCATAGATCTGCGCATTGCCGTCATATTGCCCGACCGTGCTTCACCCGGCGGATCCCTCCGCCCCCCCGGTGAGCACGGCCGCCGAATCCGCGAAGTCTGCGGAACCGGGGAACCACGTTCCTGGGGTGAATCAGCGCACTCATGCGTCGTAGGGCACTTCCCAGCCCGAACCCGTCAGCTAACCCGGTAGGCGGTATGGAAGCGAAGCAAGGAGTCGAACCCCCGCATGACCAAGCATCGCCTCACCTCCACCTCCCGAGCCGCCTGCGCCATCCTGGGCGCCTGCGCCATCCTCGCGACCGGCACCACCGGCACGGCCCTGGCCAGCAGTCACAGCGTCACGAACGCCCCGCCCGCCGACACCCTCGCCCAGAACACCGGTGCCGCGAGGACCTCCCTGCAGACCATCGCCAAGGGTCTCCCCAAGGTCTCCGCCGATCAGGTCCTGGAGATCGCCTCCAAGCAGATCGGCGTCCGCGAGAACACCTGGGGCGGCGGAACCAAGTTCCACTCCTGGTATATGTCGAGCCCTCGCGCCAAGGAGACCCTGGCCCGCGACGGCGGCAAGAGCGTGTACGAGTACGCCAACGCCCCCTGGTGCGCGATGTTCGTCTCCTGGGTCGGCGAGATGGCCGGCATCCGCCCCACGATGGGCTGGGACGCCTACACCGTAACCCATGCCAAGTGGTTCAAGGACAACGGGCACTGGGGCACCACCCCCACCCCCGGCGCCCTCGTCTACTTCGACTGGGCCCGCGGCAAGAGCCTCGGGGGCATCGACCACGTCGGTTTCGTGAAGAAGGACAACGGAAACGGCACGATCACCACGATCGAGGGCAACACCGGCAACGGCGTCGTCGAGGAGCGCGTCAGGCCCGTCTCCCAGGTCGTCGGTTACGGCTACCCGGTCTACTCGGGCTGACCTCCGGCTCCCCCGCCGGTGAACACGGACCGTTCTCACGCCCCAGGGGCGCCGCTCGTCCGAGCGGCGCCCCTGGCGGCGTTTCGCCCCGCCCTCTCCGCCCCCCGCGAGCCCCACACGGGCACGAAATGCCCCAACTGGTATGCACGTGAGGTGGGAGCGCTCCCAAACACCTTTGTAGGAGGTATGTCAACTTTTCATGCTAGAAGTCCCGCCCTAAGCAGTCGGATGTAACGGTTGAGTTTCGGCATATTGACGTCCTGGTTGCCCATCGTCCACTCTTCGTGGGAGCGCTCCCAAAAGCACATTGAGGAACGATCTCGTCGCGAAGACCGCGTTTGTCGGGGACCGGTCCGCGATGTCGCCTCCCAATGAATTCGGGCGACCACCTGAGAGGGGTCCGGAATGTTGAACAACAAGCGACACGGCAAGCTCGCCGCCGTCGCGGTCATGGCGGCCACCGCCCTGGCCATCACGTCATGCAGCTCCAGCGAGACTGCGGCGCCCGCCGCGGAGGGTGGCTCCGCCACCGCCGCGGCTGAGCCGGTAACCATCACCGTGCACACCTTCGGCGGTGGTGAGAACTTCGGCTACGACAAGGCCGTGGAGACGTGGAACGCGGCGAACCCGAACATCCAGGTCAAGTACCAGAACCTGACCGACCGTTTCGAGGACGTCTACCTTCCGCAGCTGCTCCAGCGCCTGCAGGCGGGCAGCGGCGCGGCCGACATCATCGCCCTGGACGAGGGCGCGATGGGTCTCATGAAGGCCCGCCCGCAGTTCTTCACCGACTTGGCCGAGTACGGGCTGGACAGCCGCAAGGCCGACTTCCCCGCAGCGAAGTGGGACAACGGCATCAACGCCGACAACAAGCTCTTCGCCCTGGGCACCGACATCGGCGGCATGACCATGTGCTACCGCAAGGACCTGTTCGAGAAGGCGGGCCTGCCCACCGATCGCGAGGAGGTCGGCAAGCTCTGGCCGGACTGGAACGCCTTCAAGGCGATCGGCGAGAAGTTCAAGGCCGCCAACCCCGGCAAGACCGACCCCAAGTTCCTTGACGGCCCGAACACGCTCTACAACGTGATCCTGTCGCAGGAGGCGCCGAAGAACGGCAACGTCGCCTACTTCGACAAGAACAACCAGCTCATCGTCGAGAGCAACCCGGCCATCAAGACCTCCTTCGACACGGTGAAGGACTTCAGCGAGGCCGGCCTGACCGCCAAGCTCGCCTCGTTCACCCCGCCGTGGAACACCGCCATCAAGAAGGGCGCCTTCGCGACCATGGGCTGCCCGGCCTGGATGCTCGGCGTGGTCTCCGGTGCGGCCGGTGACGAGAACAAGGGCAAGTGGGACGTCGCGGCCGTGCCCGGCGGCGCGGGCAACTGGGGCGGCTCCTACCTGGCGGTTCCCAAGCAGAGCAAGCACCCCAAGGAGGCCGCCGAGGTCCTGAACTACCTCACCGGCAAGGACGGCCACGTCATGGCCTTCCAGGAGGCCGCGGCCTTCCCGAGCTCCATCCCCGCGCAGCAGGACCCGGCGGTCGCCGACCTGAAGAACGAGTTCTTCAACGACGCGCCGACCGGTCAGATCTTCGGCGCCTCGGTCAAGGACCTGCTGCCCGTCTTCCTCGGCGAGAAGCACGCCCAGGTCAAGACCGCGGTGGAGAAGGTCCTCGAGGGCATGGACCAGGGTTCGATCCCCTACGACCAGGCCTGGACCAAGTTCCTTGAGGCCGGCGTCAAGGCAGCGGGCTGATCCCCGTCCCGACCCGCATCGGCCCGGCTGTGGCGATCCCGCAGCCGGGCCGGTCGCCTGCCCCGCTGAAAGGCTCTGACCGATGACACTGCACGTCGACTCCCCTGCCGCGCCGCCACGGCCCAGCCCCCGCCGGTCCGGCGGGCGCCGCGGACCGAAGCAGAGCGGTGGGTGGTCCCGCTTCGACCTCCGGGCAACCCCCTACTTCCTGGTATCCCCGTACTTCCTGCTTTTCGCGATCTTCGGCATCTTCCCGCTCGGCTACACCCTCTGGGTCTCCCTGCACGACTGGGAGCTCGCCGGAGACAAGACCCTCGTCGGCTTCGACAACTACATCGAGCTGATCACCGACGAGGCCTTCTGGAACGCGGTGGTCAACACCCTCGGCATGTTCGTCATGTCGACGATCCCGCAGCTCGTCCTGGCCCTCCTGCTGGCCAACGCGCTCAACAAGCGCATCCGGGGACGGCTCTTCTTCCGCCTCGGCGTCCTGCTGCCGCTGATCACCTCCGTCGTCGCCGTCGCCGTCGTCTTCACCCAGCTCTACGGGCGCGACTACGGCATGATCAACTGGTTCCTGAGCTTCTTCGGGGTCGACGCGATCAACTGGCAGAACGAGAAGTGGTCCGCGTGGATCGCGATCTCCACGATGATCGACTGGCGCTGGACCGGCTACAACTCGATCATCCTGCTCGCCGCGATGCAGACCATCCCCAAGGACCTCTACGAGGCCGCCTCCATCGACGGCGCCACGCCCAAGCGGCAGTTCTGGCAGATCACCATCCCGATGCTCCGCCCGACGATCATCTTCGTCGTCTTCATCTCCACCATCGGCGGACTCACGCTGTTCACCGAGCCGGTCATGTTCGACGGAAACCCGACGATGAGCGGTGGCTCCACCGGCCAGTACCAAACCGTGGCGATGTTCATCGTCAAGGAGGCGTTCCGCGACTTCGACTTCGGTTACGCCGCCGCGGCCTCGTGGCTGCTGTTCGTCCTGATCCTCCTCGGGACACTCATCAACTACTCCTTCACCCGCCGTATCGGGGGTTCCAAGTGACGGCCACCCAGCTCCGGCGACCCCCCGCGCAGCACTCCCGACGCCCCTCGGGCCAGTCGGCCGCGCGAAACCGCATCTGGGACGCGGGTCCGCTGACGAAGGTCGTCCTGGCCTTCGCCCTCGTGCTGTCGGCGTTCCCCATCTACTACATGTTCATCATGGCCACTCGCACCAACGAGGAGGCCATCGACGTACCCCCGCCGCTGTTCCCCGGCGGCCACCTCGGTGAGAACATCGCGCGACTGCTGTCCACCGAGGACGCATACTTCATGACCGGCCTGATCAACTCGGCCATCGTCTCGGTCACCGTGACGGTGTCGGTCGTGCTGATCTCCACCCTCGCCGGCTTCGCCTTCGCGAAGCTGCGCTTCCGGGGCAGCAAGATCCTGCTGGGCCTGATCCTGGTGACGATGATGGTCCCGCTCCAGCAGATGGGCATCGTGCCGCTGTACGAGCTCATGGTCACGCTCGGCTGGACCGGTCAGCTGAAGGCGGTGATCCTGCCCTTCCTGGTCAACGGCTTCGGGGTCTTCATGATGACCCAGTACGCCACCCAGGCGGTGCCGGACGAACTGGTCGAGGCGGCCCGCGTCGACGGCGCCTCCACCATGCGTATCTATCTCAACGTCATCCTCCCGGCGCTCCGGCCGGGAATGGCTGTGCTCACGCTCCTGGTCTTCATGCAGACCTGGAACGAGTTCATGTGGCCGTTGATCGTGCTGAACCCGGACAACCCGGTGGTCCAGACCTCGATCGCGGCGCTCAACCAGGCCCACGGAACCGACTACGTGATGCTGTTCACCGGCACCGCGGCATCGGTCCTACCGCTGTTCATCGTTTTCATCGCGTTCGGCCGCCAGATCGTCGGCGGACTCATGGAAGGTGCGGTCAAGGCGTGACCACGCAACAGACGCGGATTAAGAGCCCGGATCTGATGTTTCCGACGAACTTCGTCTGGGGTGCGGCCACCTCCGCCTACCAGATCGAGGGCGCTGTCTCGGAGGGTGGCCGAGGCCGCTCCATCTGGGACACCTTCGTCAAGCAGCCGGGAAGGGTGGTGAACGGCGAGCACGCCGACACCGCAATCGACCACTACAACCGCTACCGGGACGACGTGCGGATAATGGCCGAGCTCGGCCTCAGCGCGTACCGGTTCTCCGTCTCCTGGCCCCGGATCCAGCCCGACGGGCGCGGGGCCGTCAACCCCGCGGGCATCGACTTCTACAGCCGCCTGGTCGACGAGCTCCTCTCCCGGGGCATCGACCCGTGGGTGACGCTCTACCACTGGGACCTGCCCCAGCCCCTGGAAGACGCGGGCGGCTGGCCGGCACGGGACACGTCGAAGCGCTTCGCCGACTACGCGGCAGCCGTGCACGACGCGCTGAGCGACCGGGTCCGCAACTGGAGCACGGTCAACGAGCCCTGGTGCTCCGCGTACCTCGGGTACGCCTCGGGAGAGCACGCCCCCGGGCGGCGTGAGCCGGAGAAGGCCGTGTACGCAGCCCACCACCTCCTGCTCGCGCACGGCCTGGCCGCGCAGGCGATCCGCGCCCAGCGGCCAGAAAGCCTCGTCGGCGGCTGCGTCAACCTGTACGCGATCTCGCCCCAGACCTCCTCGGAGGCCGACCAGGACGCCGCCCGCCGCATCGACGGGCTGCAGAACCGTTTCTTCCTGGACGCCCTGCTCAAGGGCGAATATCCCGAAGACGTGCTGGTGGACCTCGGCCAGCCCGCGGGGCTCGTCCAGGACGGGGACATGGAGGTCATTTCGGCGCCGCTGGATAAGCTGCTGATCAACTACTACAGCCGCTTCACCGTCTCGGGAACCCCCGGCGGCGCCGCCTCGGCCGCGGCGGCGCCCACCGACAGCGGGTCGCCCTGGGTCGGCAGCGAGCACGTGTCGTTCGTCGAGGGCGGGCGGCCCGTGACGGCCATGGGCTGGGAGATCGACCAATCGGGGCTGCTGGAGATCCTGCACCGGCTGTCCACCGAGTACCCGCGCGTCCCCCTGGTCATCTCCGAGAACGGCGCGGCCTTCGACGACGTCGTGGGCCCCGACGGGGTCGTCCACGACCGCGACCGGGTGGACTACTTCGACGCCCACCTGCGCACCTGCCACGCCGCCATCGAGGCGGGGATCCCGCTGGAGGGCTACTTCGCCTGGTCGCTGATGGACAACTTCGAGTGGGCATGGGGGTACGGCAAGCGGTTCGGGCTGGTCCACGTCGATTACGAGACCCAGATCAGAGTTCCCAAAGAGAGCGCTCTCTGGTATGCCGGGACCATCAGGCGTGGAGGCCTGAGCGGTCCGGCAGAATAGGGGCCGGGAAATTCATCACTGGGGGCACAATCACATGAACGGCGACCGTCGTCCGACACTTGAGGCGGTCGCGGCTCTGGCAGGTGTCGGCCGGGGCACGGTGTCGCGGGTCATCAACGGCTCGCCGAAGGTGAGCGAGAGGGCTCGCGACGCCGTGCTGCGGGCGATCCAGGAGTTGGGTTACGTGCCCAACCGGGCGGCCCGCGCGCTGGTCACCCGGCGCACCGACACCGTGGCATTGGTCGTCTCGGAGTCGGAGCTGAGGGTCTTCGACGAGCCGTACTTCGCCGGGACCATACGCGGCATCGGTTCGGCCCTGTCGGAGACCGGCCTGCAACTGATCCTCGCGATGGCCCAGTCGGCGCAGGAGCACGAGCGGCTGGAGCACTACCTGACCGGGCAGCACGTCGACGGGGTGCTGCTGATCTCCCTGCACGGCGCCGACCCGCTGCCGGGGCGGCTGGAGGCGATAGGCGTGCCGACCGTCATCGGCGGTCGGCCGGTCGGCCTCACTCCCTACAGCTACGTCGACGTCGACAACCGGGCCGGGGCCAGGCAGGCGGTCAAATACCTGCTGAGCAAGGGCCGTCGCCGGATCGCCACCATCGCGGGCACCCAGGACATGGGCGTGGGCGTCGACCGGCTCGCGGGCTACCGCGACGCGCTGATCGCGACCGGCGTGAGCGAGATGGTGACGTACGGCGACTTCAGCGAGGAGAGCGGCATGGCGGCGATGCGCAGGCTCCTCGCCGAACACCGTGATCTCGACGCCGTCTTCACCGCCTCCGACCCGATGGCGCTGGGCGCGATGCGGGTGTTGCGCGAGGCGGGGAAGTCGATTCCCGATGACGTGGCGGTGATCGGCTTCGACGACTCCCCGGCGGGGGCGCACTCCTCACCCGCCCTGACCACCGTGCATCAGCCCACCGAGTCGATGGGCCGGCAGATGGCCCATCTGCTCGTCGCCCGCATCAACGGCGAGCAACTGGAGCAGCCGGTGGTCATACTGGACACACACCTGATCGAGCGCGACTCCGCCTGACCCGGCCGGCGCCCACCATCCTTCCCCTGCCCGGCGCGCCACGTCCCGGCCGCCGCACCACCGTTCCCCCAGCAGCGCCGAGGCAGGACGAGGTAGGGCGAGGTAGGACATGCAGAGCAGGACGAAACGTTCACTCACCCTCGTCCAGCTCGACGCGCTGGCGCGGCGGGCCCTGGGGATCGGCCTCTCCTCCGCCACCGAGCTCACCGACGGCTTCGCCAACGCCGTGTGGCGGCTCGCCCTGCTGGACGGGCGGGAGGTGGTCCTGAAACTGTCACCGCCGCCCGAGCTGGAGCAGCTGCGCTACGAGCGTGACCTGTTGCGTACCGAGGCCACGGTCTACGGCCTGGCCGCTCCAGCGGGGATTCCGGTCCCCGAGCTGCTGCGCGCCGGGTTCGACGATCCGGTACTGGGCGGCGACTATCTGGTCCTGTCCGCCCTCGACGGGGTGCCGTGGAACCGGGCGAAACCGGCGGAGGCCGACCAGCGGGCCCTGCGCAGGGAGCTCGGCGGCCACCTGGCCAGGTTGAACGCGATCACCGGCGACGTCTACGGCTACCCGCGCGCGGGCCTGACCGGCGGCACGTGGCGGGAGGCGTTCCTGGTGATGACCGATGCGATCCTGGCCGACGCGGGCCGCTACGCCATCCCGCTGCCGAGGCCGGTGTCCGAGATCGCGGCGGCGATCGAGGCGGGCGCGGGCGCGTTGGAGGAGGTCGTGACCCCCTGCCTCGTCCACTTCGACCTGGGGCGGGGCAACGTCTTCCTGACCCGCGACGAGACACCGCGCATCCAGGCGATCATCGACCACGAGCGGGCCTTCTGGGGGGACCCACTCGCCGACTTCGTCACCCCGACGATCTTCGGCGAGCTGGAGGAGTCCGATCCGATCGTCGCCGGATACCGCGACGCGGGCGGCGTCGTGGAGTTCACCGGCTCCGCCCGCACCCGGATCGTCCTCTACCGCCTCTATCTGGCACTGATGATCCTGATCGAGAACGGCCCCCGCCGATATCCGGAGAAGGCGTACGCCCCTCTGCGCGACCGCTGCGCCGCCACCGTGCTCGAAGCCCTCGACACGCTCTCGGCGGCGCCGTGACCGGCGTCGCTCAGGTGACCTGATCGGTCACCTTCCCCGTTCTCGCCCGTTCTCGCCGACCGCGAACGCCCTTCGCGCCAACGGCCGGGCCGGGAATGCCGGGGATTAGGACACGCGCCCTCGGGAAAACGGTCCGAGGTGGAGGACTTCGGTCGCCGTTAGCGCCCCCGAATCCGTGTTCCTTCCTCTCCGATCCTGTGCCAGAATTTCACTAGGTGATGAATTATGCGAAGAAACACATGCGTGATCGCCGGGAGCGGCCCGGCGGGGGCGATGCTGGCGCTGCTGCTGGCCAGGGCCGGTGTCGAGGTGACGCTCCTGGAGAAACACGAGGACTTCCTGCGGGACTTCAGGGGCGACACCATCCACCCCTCGACCCTCCACGTCCTCGACGAGCTAGGGCTGGCCGAGGAGTTCCACCGGCTCCCGCACCGCAAGGCGTACACGATGGAGATCCACACCGACGACACCACGGTGCCGGTCGCCGACCTGAGGCGGCTCAACGGTAAATACCAGTACATCGCCTTCGTCCCGCAGTGGGACTTCCTCGACCTGCTGACCACCGCCGCCGGACGCTATCCGAACTTCCGCCTCGTCATGAATGCCGAGGTGTACGGGGTGATCCGCGAGGGCGACGCGGTGCGCGGGGTCCGCTACCGGGACTCCTCCGGCGAGCACGAGCTGCGCGCGACGCTCACCGTGGCCGCCGACGGCCGCCACTCCGACGTACGCCGGGCCGCCGGGCTCGTCCCCGTCGAGCACAGCGCCCCCATGGACGTGGTCTGGTTCCGGCTGCCGCGCGAATCCTCCGATCCCGACACGACGTTCCTGCGGGTCTCCGACGGCCACATGATGGTGTCGATCAACCGCGAGACCTACTGGCAGCTCGCCTACCTGATCTCCAAGGGCGATTTCGAAACCCTGCGCTCGGCGGGGATCGAGGCGCTCCGCGAGCCGGTCGCCAGGCTCCTGCCCTTCCTCGGCGACCGGGTCGGGCGGCTGCGGGACTTCGGGGAGGTCAGCGTGCTCTCGGTCGCGCTCAACCGGCTGCGCCGCTGGCATCGCCCCGGCCTGCTCGTCATCGGCGACGCGGCGCACGCCATGTCGCCGATCTTCGGTGTCGGCATCAACCTGGCCGTACAGGACGCGGTCGCCGCCGCGAACCTGCTCGCCGCGCCGCTCGCCTCCGGGGCCGACATCCCCGAATCCCTGCTCGCCAAGGTCCAGCGGCGGCGCACCCCACCCACCGTGATCACCCAGTTCGCCCAGCGCGTCGTCCAGAGCCGGCTGATCCGTCCGGCGCTGACCGAGCGCGGCCGGCCGGTGCGGCTGCCGCGCGACATCTCCCGCCTTCCGCTCATCGGCTCCCTGGCCAGGCGTTTTGTCGGCTTCGGCGTCCTCCAGGAGCATGTTTCGAGCCCGGTGGAATCTCACCAGGTATAAAGTCCTTCTCACTACGTGGACGATCAGGTCTGTTCTAACACTCGGTTGCAATAGCCTGGTATATCGTGAGCATCAACCTCGATTCCTGGCGGCGGCTGCCCGCGGCACAGCAGCCCGAGTGGCCCGACCGCGGCGAGCTGGACAAGGTCGTCACCGAGCTGAAGGGCCTCCCGCCCCTCGTCTTCGCGGGCGAGTGCGACAACCTCAAGGCCGACCTCGCGGCGGTGGCGCGGGGAGAGGCCTTCGTCCTCCAGGGCGGAGACTGCGCCGAGACCTTCGCCGGGGCCACCGCCGACGACGTGCGCAACAAGCTCAAGACGCTGCTGCAGATGGCCATCGTGCTGACCTACGCGGCGAAGGTCCCCGTGGTGAAGATCGGCCGGATGGCCGGACAGTTCGCCAAGCCGCGCTCGAAGAACACCGAGATCCGCGAAGGCGTCGAGCTGCCCGCCTACCGGGGCGACATGGTCAACGGCTTCGAGTTCACCCCCGAGTCCCGTATTCCCGACCCCTGGCGGCTGCTGCGGGCCTACCACTCCTCGGCGGTGACGCTCAACCTGATCCGCGCCTTCACCAAGGGCGGCTACGCCGACCTGCGCCAGGTGCACGCCTGGAACCAGGACTTCGTGATCGAGTCCCCGGCCGGCAAGCGCTACGAGCAGCTCGCCCGCGAGATCGACCAGGCACTCGCCTTCATGCGCGCCTGCGGGGCCGAGCCCGAGGAGTTCCACACCGTCGAGTTCTACTCCTCCCACGAGGCGCTGATCCTCGACTACGATCACGCGCTCACCCGGATCGACTCACGGACCGGCCAGCCGTACGACGTCTCGGCGCACATGGTCTGGATCGGCGAGCGCACCCGCCAGCTCGACGGTGCCCACCTGGAGTTCTTCGCCAACATCCGCAACCCGATCGGCGTCAAGCTCGGCCCGACGACCACCTCCGAGGACGCCCTCGCACTGATCGGGAAGCTCAATCCCGACAACGAGGCCGGGCGGCTGACCTTCATCACCCGGATGGGCGCGTCGAAGATCCGCGAGCACCTCCCCGAGCTGGTGGAGAAGGTGACCGCGAGTGGCGCCCAGGTGGCGTGGATCTGCGACCCCATGCACGGCAACACCTTCGAGGCGCCCAGCGGCCACAAGACCCGCCGTCTGGACGACGTCCTGAACGAGGTGGCGGGCTTCTTCGAGGTGCACCGCGCGCTCGGCACCCATCCGGGCGGCGTCCACATCGAGTTCACCGGCAACGACGTCACCGAGTGCGTGGGCGGCGGTGCCGAGATCGTCGAGAACGACCTCGCCAAGCGCTACGAGACGGCCTGTGACCCGCGCCTCAACCGCGGCCAGTCACTTGACCTCGCCTTCCGGGTGGCCGAGCTCTACCGTTCGGTCTGACCTCACCGGCCGGTTCCCGATCACGCGAAAGCCCCGCTCCTTCGGTTCTCCTCCGATGGGGCGGGGCTTTCGCGTGATCGGGGCGTCAGCCCTTCTGCGCGCCCAGCTCGTTGGCGAGCTCGGCGCGGATCGCGTCCATGTCGAGCGCGCGAACCTGGCCGATGAGGTCCTCAAGGGCGGGCTCGGGCAGCGCGCCCGGCTGGGCGAAAACGACGATGCCATCGCGAATGGCCATGATCGTCGGAATCGAGGTGATCTCGAATCCCTGCGCGAGCGCCTGCTCGGCCTCGGTGTCGATCTTGCCGAACTTGATGTCGGTGTGCTTCGCCGACGACTTCTCAAAAATCGGCCCAAAGGTGCGGCACGGTCCGCACCAGGCCGCCCAGAAGTCCAGCAGAACGATCCCCTCATCGGCGATGTCGTTGAAGTTCTTCTCGGTTACCTCGATGGTGGCCACCGGTGGCTCCTTCTGTCGTTCACGTCTGTATGGCTGGCATAACCACTTCCCCACCGCGTGCATTCCATCCCGCCATCCCGCCGGGCACGGTCCTCACGCGGCTCCCACCTGGTGCCACGTATCGCGCCGGGCGTCTCCTTTTCACCGCAACCGGAGCCGGATCCGAGGGCTGCCCTCGCCCCTCGCCCCTCCCCGCCTCCCCGCCTCCGCGCCTCCGCGCCCATCGGGGCGATCGGTACCGGGTCACACGGCGAGACCTCCGCGGGTTGCCCCGCGGAGGTCTCGTGTCACGGTCTCGTGGTCGGGATCAGCGCTTCGCGCCGGTCAATGTCAGCCCGATGATCACGGGGTCGTGGTCGGAGGAGCGGAACGCGTCGGGCTGGTAGAGGCTCGGCGGGTTGAACTCGGTGTTGTAGTCGAGGATCCGGCTCTCGTCGGCGTTGATGTGCCAGATCGTCGCGCTGGTCACGCGCTTGAGCAGATCCTTGCCGACCAGGGCGTGGTCCAGTTCTCCGACCAGGCCGTCGAAGAGGTAGCTGTAGCGCAGCGGCGCCGGGACGAACCTCTTGGTCACGCTGGTCAGGCCCGCCGCCTCCAGGGTGTCGATCGGGTCCTCCTCGCCGTAGGCGTTGAGATCGCCGAGGACGAGCGGGTTGGTCAGGTTCAGGCTGTTGATCAGGCCCAGCGTCGCCTGTGCCTGACGGACGCGCTCGCCGTTGTAGCAGCTCTGCCCGTCCCCCTGGTCGGCGTCGGGGCCCACGGCCTGCGCGTCGCAGCCCTTGGACTTGAAGTGGTTGACCAGCACGGTGAAGGACTGACCGCCCTGGACCCTGCGAAAGGTCTGGATCAGCGGGGGCCTGCGGAAGACCGGGTCGGTGGAGGAGCGCGCGGCTCCCACCGGCTCGACCTTGCCCGGCTTGTAGATGGCGGTCACGTGGATCGCGTCGGTGCCGGGATAGGGGTGGGTGATCGCCGCGTAGGTGCCCGCGCCGACCTCGGCGTTGAGCGCGTCGACCAGGGCCCGCACCGCGGTCTGGCCGTTGTTCTGGACCTCCATGAGGCCGACGACGTCGGCGTTCATGCCCTTCAGCGCGGCGACCAGCTTGGTCAGCTGGCGCTGCTGCTCGGGGGCGTTGCTCGCGCCGCGCGAGCCGAGGGTGGTGAACCAGTTGAGCGTGTTGAGACTGGCCACCTTGACGTTGCCGATGACCGGGAACGGTACGGGCAGGCGCGGGTTGGTCCGCAGGAAGTTGACCTGCCTCGTCGGCTGGAGGCGGTACTTGCCGAAGCCGTACCCCATCACGCCGGTGACGCCGAGCGCGGTGTCACCGAGGCGGACGGTGCGCGGGTCGGTGTAGGGGATCGTCGCCGGGTTCTCCACCGTGGAGCCGTCGTCCAGCAGCAGGGTGCGTCGCGCGTTCTTGGCGGCGTCCACCCCCGCCCTGTCGGTCGGCTGGAACACGCGTCCCCCGGAGGCGACGGTGACCTCGCCGTAGCGGCCCAGGTTGTAGTGGTCGTTGAGGGTGAGCAACGCGGGGAAGGTGACGAGCATGCTCTCGACGGGCTCGAAGGTCGCGCCCTCGGCGAGCGGCAGTTTCTGCTTGACAGGGGTGATGGTGCCCTTTCCGCACACGTCCACCGCGGTGACCGGCGACAGCTCCGTCCAGCCGTTGAACTCCACGACCCTGCCGGTGACCAGGACGCGGTCGCCCGCCTTGACGTCCTTGAAGGAGTCGCGGGCGAAGGCGAACAGCCCTTCGGAGGTGGCCGGGTCGGAGTCGGGGGTCGGGTCCTGCAGGAAGAAGCCGCTGAGCTGCGTGGACTTCTGGAAGTCGGCGGTCACGACACCCTCGACGCGGACGGTCTGGCCCGCCAGCGGGCTGACGTCACCGCTCCCCTGCACCTGGGCGATCTGATGGGTGACCGGAATCTCGCACGGCTCCCCCGTCGGCGTGGGCGTCGGGGTGGGGGTCGGGGTGGGCTCCACCGTCGGGGTCGGCGTGGGGGTGGGGCTGGGCGTCGGCTCGACGTCGCCGCAGGGCGCGGGGGCGGTCGCCCGGTTGCGCGGCACCGGGGCCCCCGCCTCCACGTCGTCACCGTTGACGTCGGTGTCGGCGCAGCCGTGGTCCTTGCGCAGGCCCGCCAGGGCGGCCGTGAGGGCGGGAGCGGCGGTGCCCTCGAAGTAGTTGGCGCCGCCGTACCCGATCAGGTCGGCGATCAGTGCCGTCTGCGCCGGCGCGCAGGGAGCGGAGCCGCCGTTGCATGCCAGGCCGGTGGCCGCGCGCACCAGGGCCACCTTGCCCGCGGAGCCGCTCAGGTTGATCGTTCCTGTGGTGTCCGCGGCGGGCAGCGGGGAGCCGTTGGCGCCTCCGGCCAGCTGGACCAGGTGATACTGGCCGGGCGCGAGGGTGCCCGCCAGGGGGACGACCGGGTTGGCGCCGAAGTTTCCCGCACCGGTGGCGCTGGCGTACTGGACGGACCAGCCCTCCAGGGCGACGGGCGCGGCGCTGCGGTTGAACAACTCGACGTAGTCGTTGGCGAGCGGCGCTCCGGCGTTGCCGCCACCGCCGTAGACCTGGCTGATGACGACGGTGCCCGGTTCCGCCAGGGCGGGGGATGAGGCGAGGGCCGCGACGCCGGTGGTGGCGAGGCAGGCGGCCACGAGGGCGGCGAACGCCCGGATTGAAGCACGCATGAACCGGAGCGTAAGGCCCTATGGATTACCTATCACTCACATATAAGTGTATAGATATTGAAATAGCGAATATTGACACTTCGTGTCTATCCGGCCCGGTCAGATATGGCTTTCCTTGACCTAGAAGTCGCTTGCTCCGGCGTTCGCGGGTATCACTGGAATCATGAGAACTCTGGACGTGGGCTGGGTCACCTGCGCCGCCTCCCCCGAGTGTGCCGGATCCGCGCGGCGACCGTACGGGCGATGCCTGGCGCATCTGGACACCGCCGAACTCGACGAGGTCGCCTACGGCCTCTCCCCCGGTTCCGCCATCGACCTGCGGGCCACCGCCGTCGACAGGGATCTGCTGGAGCGGATCCTCACCGCGACCCGCGGGCGCCTGGGCCGGGCTCGGTTCGACTGGGCGACCTTTCCCGAGGGCGTACGATTCGGCGACATCACGTTCGGCGGGGACGTCTCGTTCGACCACGCGCGCTTCCGGCGTCTCGCCTCGTTCTTCAACGCCCGTTTCGCACGCAACGCCTCCTTCAGGGAGGCGAGGTTCGACCGGGGGTTGTCCCTGCACGGTGTCGCCGTCACCGGGCACGCGGCCTTCGACCGGGTCTCCATCGACGGTGACGCCCTGTTCGGAGAGGCCGTCTTCGACCGGACCGCGTCCTTCGAGGGGGCCGACTTCCATGGCTTCGTCACCTTCGACGGCACCGGCTTCGCAGGCGACGCGACCCTGAGAGGGTGCAGGTTCCGCCGTACGGTGTCCTTCCGCAAGACGAGCTTCGGCGGGCTGGCCGGATTCGACGGTGCGCGTTTCTCCGCGGGCGGCTACCTGGCCCCGATCTCGGTCGGCCGCCACCTCACCCTCGCCGGAGCGTGGGCGGGCAAGGGTCTCGACGTGACCACGCGCGGATGCTCGGTGGACCTGCGGCGCCTGGAGGTGGGCGGGCGGTTGAACGTGCGGCTCGACGACGCCGAGGCCGACCTGGAGGGGGCGACCCTGCGCGGCCCCGCCACGGTGCGAGGCAGGGACGGCGCCAGGGTGACCTCGCTGCACGAGGTGGACGCCGAGGAGCTGGAACTCGCCGACCTGGACCTCAGCACCTGCCTCTTCACCGGCATCCGCCATCCGGAAGGGCTCAGGATGAGCGGCTGCGCGCTCGCCGTCGTCCCGCGCGGGACACGCCTGGGATCGCGCTGGTGGTCCCTGTGGCGCTCCCCCGGCCACGGGTGAGATTTTTGCCCACCGAGGCGGCCGCGCGTATTCGCAGGTGGGCGTGGATCGACTCGGGGTCCTCTCAGGGGCCTCTCCGATGCGCGGGTTCCGGATGGGAGGCCAGGATGGCAAAGGCATACCCTGGACGGAGATCGGGCGACTGGAGAGCACATGGCAGGCACCGGGGTCATCGAGGATTATGTGACCGCGCTCAGCCACACTCTCAGGGGTCCTCGCAGACCGAGGCTCGACATGATCGCCGAGGCACGCGACAGCCTGCTCGACACCGCCGAGGCGCTGGAGAGCGAGGGCCTGAGGCGTGAGGAGGCCGAGCGGGCCGCGGTCGAGGAGTTCGGGACGATTCGCGAGATCGCGCCCGGCTACCAGGAGGAGCTGTCCAACTCGGCGGGCCGGAGGCTCGCCGCCCTGTTGTTCGTCACCGTGCCGCTCACCACGGTCATGTGGAGCGTGATCTGGAAGATCTTTCCCGAAACCCCGACGTACGAGACCGTGCCCGACTGGTTCATGCCGGTCGCCCTCGGCGTGGACATGCTCCAGATGCTCACCGGCGTGATCGGCGGGATCGCGCTGTTCGCGCTGGGCAGGGGGCTGCGCAGGATCAGGCGGCCCCGGCTCGTCACCCGCGCCCTGGGCGTGTTCGTCTGGGCCATGCTGCCGGTCATGCTCGTCCTGTGCGGGGCGCTGATATTCGGCTCACGCGGCTCGGCCGGAGTCGGTGACTACCCACTGGGGATCGGCGTGTCGCTGATGAGCTACGTGTTCTGGCTCGTACAGCTGTACTGCGCCTCCCGCTGCCTGAGCATCACCCGGCGCGGGTCCGTCCCCGTAACCGTCTGAGGGCGGCTCGGGGAAGGCGTCAGCGGGTGGTGCGCGGTTCCAGGACGCTGCCGATCGCCCCGGTGAACTCCCGCCAGGCGGAGCGCTCGCCGGCGAGGGCAGTGCGTCCCGAGGAGGTCAGCCGGTAGGTGCGCCGCTTGCGCCCGCCCACCGTGGCCCACTCGCTGGCCAGGTATCCGGCCTGCTCAAGCCGCCGCAGCGCCGGGTAGACCGTGCCCGTCGGCACGTTCAGCGCGCCGCCGCTGCGCGCCTGGAGCGCCTCGATGATCGCGTAGCCGTGCAGCGGCTCGTGTTCGAGCACGGAGAGCAGCAGGGCGTCCATGTGGCCGCGGAGCGCGTCGGTGTTCATCCGGCCGCCTCCGCCCGCCGACCGGATCCCATCTCACCGCACCCGGCGGTTCGTTCGCTTCGCAAGCTCACGTCGTCAGCCTACCTCTCGTATAGGTGTGCTACATGTAGGTGTTCTACATGTAGCATGCCTATAGGTAGACAGACACACTATTGGAGGTGGGACCGTGGACGTGCTCGACCTGGCCCGGACGCAGTTCGCCGTGACAGGAAGCCTCCACTTCCTGTTCGTCGTGCTGACCCTGGGTCTGGCCCCCCTGATCGCGATCATGCACACCCGCTACGCCATCACCGGCAAGCCGGTCCACGAAAGGGTGACCCGCTTCTGGGGCCAGATCTACGTGATCAACTACGCGCTCGGCATCCTCACCGGACTGGTGATGGAGTTCCAGTTCGGCATGAACTGGAGTGGCCTCACGCACTACGCCGGCGACGTCTTCGGCGCGCCGCTCGCGATCGAGACGCTCGGCGCGTTCTTCCTGGAATCCACCTTCCTGGGCCTGTGGATCTTCGGCTGGCACCGGCTGCCCACCTGGCTCCACGTGGCGTGCATCTGGGTGGTGACACTGACCGCCTACATGTCCGCTTTCTGGATCATGGTGGCCAACTCGTTCCTGCAGAACCCGGCGGGAGCCGTGGAGGGGAACGGTCACCTCGTCCTGACCGACTTCGGCGCGCTGCTCACCAACCCGATGCTGACCATGGCGTTGCCGCACGTATTCGGCGCGGGCCTGTGGGCCGGCGGTTTCGTGCTGATGGGGGCGAGCGCGTACCAGCTGTTCCGGCGGACCGCCGAGCGGGAGTTCTTCACGAGCTCGCTCCGCACGGGAGTGATCACCTCACTCGTCGGCTCGCTGCTCGCGGTCGGCGTCGGCTACGCCCAGTTCGGCCCGATCTCCCTGTTCCAGCCGGGCAAGTTCGACACGGGCCTGGCCCCGGTGGGACTCGGCTTCATGATCGCGATCGGCCTGCCACTCCAGTTCTTCATCACGTTCGTGCTGGCGCCGACCGTGTACTGGCTCCCGCGCTGGCGCTGGGCGCACCCCGTGCTGATGGCGATCACCCCGCTGCCGTTCGTGGCGGCGATCCTCGGCTGGCTGGCGAGGGAGACCGGCAGGCATCCCTGGATGATCAACGGGAAGCTGACCGTCGCCGACGCCATGTCCCCCGGCCTCACCTCCGGGATGGCCACCGTCTCGCTCATCGCCTTCGGCGGCGTGCTCACCCTGCTCGCGGTGATCGACTACGTGCTGATCGCCCGCACCGTACGGCGCGGACCCGCCGCCACCACCCTCGGCGCGGACACGCCGCCCGACCCCGTCGAGCGCGCGCACGCGCTCAGCCACTAGGAGAAAGACCGTGGACATCCTCTGGCTCGGCGTGTTCGCCCTCCTGCTGATCGGCTACTTCGCCCTGGAGGGCTTCGACATCGGCCTGGGCATGCTGTTGCCCGTGCTCGGCAGGACGAGGAGGGACCGGGACGAGATCGTCGCCGCCATGGCGCCGTTCGTCCTGGCCAACGAGGTGTGGCTGGTGGCCGTGGCGGGCGTGCTGTTCGGCGTCTTCCCCTCGCTCGAGGGAGATGTGCTGTTCGGCCTCTACCCGCTGGTGATCACCCTGCTGGTGTCGTGGATCGTGCGCGACGCCGGGCTCTGGTTTCGCCGCCGCGCCGACGGGAGCGCGTGGCGGTCGACCTGGGACTGGGCGATCGTCACCGGCTCGTACGGCCTGGCGCTGAGCTGGGGCATGGCCCTGGTCGCGGTGGCCGGCGGCCTGGCGGGGTCCCCGCTCAGCCTGCCGGGGCTGGCCGGGGCGCTGCTGGTCGCCGCGCTGTTCGCCTTCCACGGCTGGACGTTCGCCTCGTGGCGGCTGCCCGGACAGGTGACCGGCGCGCGCCGCACCGGATGGGCGCTCCTGCTCTCCGCGTGCGCCGCCGCGGCCCCCGTCGTGGCGCTGCTCACCGTACTCGCCCCCTGGCTGCTCGACCGTACGGCGCCCGCCGAGACGCTAAATGTGCTGAGTGTCATGATTCTGCCCTTCGCACCGGTCATGGTGGGTGCGCAAGTATGGGTATGGCGGATGTTCGGTCCCGGGCGCTCCGCCTTCGATCGGGTTCCTTCGTTCTTCTGAGCTCCGAGGGATGGCATGCACAAGGATCTTGTACGGCTGGCACTGGGCGAGCGGGCCGTCCGCCGCCACCTGGCCCTGTGCCTGGCCGCCGCCGTCCTGACCGGGCTGCTCGTCCTCGTCCAGGCGGAGCTGCTCGCCGGGGTGCTGTCCGGACGGTTCGCGACCCCGGCCCTGATCCTGCTGGCCCTCGTCGTCGGCGTCCGGGCGCTGCTCACCCTGGGACAGGGGATCGCCGCCGGGCACATGAGCACCGGGGTGAAGACCGCCCTGCGGAACCGCCTGCTGGCGCGGCTGCGGGACCTGGGCCCCGTCAGGCCCGCCTCGCAGCGCTCGGGTGAGCTGGTGACCCTGACCGGCCGGGGCCTGGACGCCCTCGACCCCTATTTGTCGGGCTACCTGCCCGCGGTGGCGGTCGCGGGCGTCGTGCCGATCGCGGTGCTCGTCCGGCTGTTCACCGCCGACCTGGCCAGCGCGGTGATCGTGCTGGTCACACTGCCGCTCATCCCGATCTTCGGGGCGCTGGTCGGCATGCACACCAAGGCCGTGACAGAACGCCAGTGGAAGGCCCTGTCCCGCCTCGGCGGGCACTTCCTGGACGTGGTCAGGGGCCTTCCCACCCTGCGGGCCTTCGGCAGGGCCCGCTACCAGGCCGAGGTGATCCGGCGGGTGGCCGACGCCCACCGGGCCGCGACGATGCGCACCCTGCGGGTGGCGTTCCTGTCCTCGCTCGTGCTTGAGCTCGCCGCGTCCCTCTCGCTCGCCCTGGTCGCCGTCCCGGTGGGCCTGCGGCTGCTTTCGGGCTCCCTGGACCTGTCGGCCGCGCTGCTGGTCCTGCTCCTGGCGCCGGAGGCGTACCTGCCGCTACGCAACATGGGCGGCAGGTTCCACGCGGCGATGGAGGGTGTCGCCGCCGCCGACGAGGCGTTCGCCGTCCTCGACGGCGGCGCCGAGGCCCCAGGGACCACGGGAGCCGCAGGAGCCTCGGCGGTCTCGGCGGTCTCGGCGCCGGGGCCCGCGCGCGACGGGCGGGCGGGAACGCCCACGGCGGGGAAACCCCCGCCGCGAGCGGAGTCCGGAGCGGGAAGGGCGCCGGAGATCCGGCTGGAGCATGTCACGGTGCGCTACCCGGACCGCGAGGAGGCCGCGCTGCGGGACGTGTCGCTGGTGATCGCCCCCGGCGAGCGGGTGGCCCTGGTCGGCGAGAGCGGCGCGGGCAAGAGCACCCTGCTCCACCTGCTGCTCGGCTTCCTCACCCCCACCGAGGGCCGGGTGCTCGTCGACGGCGCCGAGATCGGCGACCCTGACTCCTGGCGGGCGCGCCTGGCGTTCGTCCCCCAGCGCCCGCACCTCTTCGCCACCTCGGTGGCCGACAACATCAGACTCGGCGCCCCCGGCGCGACGATCGACGAGGTCAGGGCCGCCGCGCGGGCCGCGCAGGCGGAGGAGTTCATCGTGGCGCTGCCGCAAGGCTACGACACGGTGCTCGGCGAGCGCGGGACGAACCTGTCGGCCGGTCAGCGGCAGCGGGTCGCGCTCGCCCGCGCGTTCTGCCGTCCGCGGACCGACCTGCTCCTGCTGGACGAGCCGACCGCGCGGCTCGACGGCCGCAGCGAGGGCGCGGTCGTGAACGCGACCCGCGACCTCGCCGAGGGCCGCACCGCCGTGATCGTCGCCCACCGGCCCGCGATGATCGACCTGGCCGACCGGGTGATCCGGATCTCCGACGGCCGTGTGGTGGCCGGGGAGAGCCCTCTGGCGGGGACACGAGAGGAGGTCTCCCCGTGACCGATGTCAGCGAGATCCGGGCGGGCCGGGCGGACGCGGGACGAACGGGTACGCGACCGGCGGACCTGGCCGGCGGGCGGCTCGTCCTCGCCGCGGCCGCGGGGGCGGCGGCCGAGCTGGCCGGGCTCGGACTGATCGGGTCCGCCGCGTGGCTCATCACCAGGGCCGCCGAGCAGCCGCCACTGGCCGCGCTGAGCGTGGCGATCGTCGGGGTCAGGGCGTTCGCGACGACCAAGGGCGTCTTCCGTTACGGAGAGCGTCTGTCCGGCCACGACGTGGCGCTGCGCGCCCAGGCGACGACCAGGGAGCGGCTCTACCGGGCGCTCATCCCCGGGGGGGCTCCGAAGCAGCAGGGGGCCGACCTGCTCAGCCGCATGGTCGACGACACCGACGCGGTACAGGACCTGCTCGTACGCTGCCTGCTCCCGGCGCTGGCGGCCCTGGTCACCGGCGTGGCCGCGGTGGTGATCGCACTGTTCCTGCTCCCGGTGGCGGCCTTGGCGCTCCTGGCCGGGCTAGGGGTGGCCGGAGTGCTGATCCCGGCGGGCACGGCCGCCGCCGCGCGGCGCTGGTCGGAGCGGATCGCCCCCGCACGGGCCGACCTGGCGGCCCGGGTCGCCGATCTGGTGCACGGGGCGGCCGACCTCGCCGCCTACGGGGCGGACGGGCGGGCACTGGCCGCCGCCGCCGAGACCGACGCCCGGCTGGCGGCGCTGGAGCGCAGACAGGCGCGGGCGAACGCGGTGGCCTCGGCCCTGGGCATGCTCACCCAGGGACTGACCGCGACGGCCGTCGTCCTGCTGGCGGGGAGCTCGGGGGCGGGCTCGGTGACCACCGCGGTGCTCGCGCTGGTCACGCTGGTCTCCTTCGAGCCCGTGCTGCCGATGGCCGCCGCCGGGGAGCGGCTGACCGGGGTGCTCGCCGCCCTGCGCCGCCTGCGGGAGGTGGGCGCGACCCCGCCGGCGGTGACCGAGCCGGCCCTGCCGGCCACGGTCCCCGGCGGGGCGCCGACCGTCGAGATCGAGGACCTGGTGGTCCGGCACGGCGCCGGTCTCACCCCCGCGCTGGACGGCGTCAGCCTCACCCTCACCCCCGGCAGGCGCGTCGCCCTGGTCGGCCCCAGCGGTGCCGGCAAGAGCACCCTGCTGTCGGCCCTGATGCGCCTGGTCGAACCCGAATCGGGGACGATCAGGGTCGGCGGGGTGGACGTCCGGGACCTCGCGTCCGACGACGTACGGCGGGTGATGACCGGGCTGACGCAGGATCCGTACGTGTTCCAGACCTCGCTGAGGGACAACCTGCGGCTGGCGGGCCCGGAGGCCGGTGAGGAGGAGCTGGCCGAGGCGGTGCGACGGGCACGCCTGGACCGGTGGGTGGAGCGCACCGGCTGGGACACGGCGCTCGGGGAGGACGGGCGTACGGTGTCCGGTGGCCAGTTGCAGCGGCTGGCACTGGCACGGGCGCTGCTGCACGACCCGCCGGTGCTGCTGCTCGACGAGCCCGCCGAGGCCCTGGACGAGACGACGGCGGACGCGCTCATGGCCGACCTTCTGGACGCCACCCACGGTCACACGACGCTGCTCGTCACGCACCGTCTGCGCGGGCTGGAACGGGTGGACGAGATCGTCGTACTGGAGAACGGGTCGGTGACGCAGCGGGGCACCCACCGGGAGCTGGTCTCCTCTCCCGGCTACTACCGCGACCTGTGGCGATCCGAGGCGCTCACCGCCGGCCGGTGAGCGCCTCCGGCCGTGGGCCGCACGCCAAGGACCGGGCATTCGCGAAGTACCGTTTCACCGCAGTGGCGACAGAAGCCCCTGTTTATCTGTCGTCACTGCGATCGCGGTCCTTGTCTGCCTTGCCGGTCCGTACGCCAAGTGTGCGACCTTCGAGTTGCCGTTAGGGTTGGCAGAACATTGGCAGCGGCCACTGAGGTGGGGGGTGGCTATGCGATTCCAGGTGCTCGGCCCGGTCGAGGTGCACGCCGGCGACGGCCGGGTGCTGAGCCTGGTCCGTCGGCAGGAGCGTTGTCTGCTGGGAATCCTGCTCCTGGAGGCGGGCCGGGTGGTGCCGGTCGAGCGGCTGTGCGACCTGCTGTGGCGGGACGGTCCGCCCGAGCGGGCGCGCCAGTTCCTGCGCAGCATGGCCTCGCGGATACGCGCGCTGCTGGCCGATGCCGGCGCGGCGGAGCCCGCGGCGACGCTGGTGTCCGACCGGGTCGGCTACCGGCTGGTGGTGCCCGCGGACATGATCGACGCGCACCGGTTCCGTCACCTCCTCAAGATCGCGGCCGCCGCCCCCGAGCCGAGTGAGCGGGATGAGGTGCTGCGGGAGGCGCTCGCCCTGTGGGCCGGTCCGGCGCTGCACAATGCCGCCGACGAACAACTGCGGCAGCGGATCTGCGCCGACCTCGACGAGCTGCGCCTCCACGCCGTCGAGGAATCCATCGCGGTCGGCCTGGAGCTGGGCCGCCATCACGAACTCGTTCCCGAGCTCGCACGGCTGACCGGCGAGCACCCGCTCAGAGAACGCCTCGTCGGCGGCTACATGCTCGCCCTGTACCGGGCCGGACGCGCCGGCGACGCGCTTGAGGTGTACGCCCGGACACGCGAGCGGGTGTCCGACCAGCTCGGCCTGGACCCCGGCCCTGCCCTGCGCGAGCTGCACCGGTCGATCCTCCGTGACGAGGTCGACCTTCCCCCACCGGTGACATCACCGTCCCCTTCCCGATCTCCGGCGCCCGGCGTGCCGGCGCAGTTGCCCGCCGACGTGCCGAACTTCGTCGGCCGCGAAGCCGAACTGACCTGGCTCGATGAGCTTTTCCATGAGGAGAGCACCTCTCCGGCGGCTGCCGGGCCCCTCGCCGCCGGACCGCCGGCGGTGGTGATCTCGGCCCTGTCGGGCACCGCCGGTGTGGGCAAGACCGCCCTGGCGATTCGATTCGGGCACCGGGTGCGCTCCCGGTTCCCCGATGGGCAGCTGTATGTCAACCTGCGCGGTTACGACCCCGATCAGCCGATGACCGCGAACGACGCGCTGGCCCGGTTTCTCAGGGTCCTGGGCGTGCCCGAGGCGGAGATCCCTCCGGAGGAGGACGAGCGATCGGCCCGCTACCGCAGCGAGCTCGCCGATCGACGCGTGCTGATCGTGTTGGACAACGCCTCCTCGGTCGAGCAGGTCCGGCCGCTGCTGCCCGGCGCCGGGACGTGTGCGGTCGTGGTGACCAGTCGTGACAGCCTCGCCGGGCTGATCGCGACGCACGGTGCCCGCCGCGTCCAGCTCGACCTGCTCACGCAGGACGAGGCGGTCGCCCTGCTGCGCACCCTGATCGGCCCTCGGGCCGACGCCGATCCCGACGCCGTCGCGACCCTCGCCCAGCAGTGCGTCCGTCTGCCGCTGGCTCTGCGGGTCGCCGCCGAACTCGCCGTCTCCCGTCCCACGACCGGCCTGGCCGAGCTCGTCGCCGAACTCGCCGACCACCGGCGACGGCTGGACCTGCTGGACGCCGGCGGTGATCTTCGCGCGGCCGTGGCCACGGTCTTCTCCTGGTCCGTGCGGCACCTCTCCGCCGAGACCGCTCGCGTGTTCCGGCTGCTCGGCCTGTATCCCGGATCCGGCATCGACGCCTACGGTGCCGCCGCGCTGGCCGCGGGCTCGTTGCCCGAGGCACGCCGCGCCCTGGACACGCTCGCCCGTGCCCACCTCGTGCACCACGCCGACGCCGGCCGGTACGGCATGCACGACCTGCTCTGCACCTACGCCGCCGACCTGAGCGCGACCTGTGACGGGAACGAGGAGCGCGAGGCCGCGCTGGAGCGGCTGTTCGACTACTACCTGGCCACCTCCGCGGCCGCGATGGACACGCTGTACCCGGCCGAGGCCCACCGCAGGCCCCGGATCCCCGCGCCGGCGACTCCCGTCCCGGACCTGGCAGACCCGGGCACCGCCCGCGGCTGGCTGGAGGCCGAGCAGTCCACCCTGCTCGCGGTCGCCGCCCACGCCGCCGCCCACGGCATGCCCAGCCACACCAGCCGGCTGTCCACCACCCTGTTCCGTTACTTCGAAGCCGGCCACAACACCGACGCGCTGATCATCCACCGGCACGCCCTGGACGCCACCCGGCAGGCCGGGGACAAGGCCGGACAGGCACACGCGCTCCACGGCCTCGGGAGCACCTACCTGAAGTCCGGCCGCTACGAACTGGCCGCCGATCACCTCGAACCGGCTCTGGAGCTCTTCCGCCAGGTCGGCGACCACATCGGCGAGGCGCGCGCCCTGAACAACCTCGGTGGCGCGGAGGACAGCCGGGGCCGCTACGGACGAGCCACCGAATACTGCCGTCAAGCCCTTGAGCTCTACCGGCGTATCGGCGATCGTGTCGGCCAGTCCCGTGCGCTGGTCAAAATAGGCGCGATCGAGATGCGCCAAGGACACTACGGCGAGGCGACCCACCACCTCGAGCAGGCGCTTCGTCTGTGCCGGCAGACCGGCGACCGTCTCGGCGAAGCCGACGCGCTCGACATGCTCGGGAGCGTCGAGTGCCGGCAGCGCGACCACAACCCGGCGGCTGACCACCACCGGCAGGCCGTGGACCTGTACCGGGACATCGGCGACCGGACCGGTGAGGCGATAGCGCTGGCCAACCTCGGCATCGACTACCTGGGGTTGGGAAAACACGACGACGCCGCCGGGTTCCTCCGGCAGGCCCACACCGTGTTCCTTGAGGACGGCGACCAAGAAGGACAGGGCATAGCGCTCAACGGCCTCGGCGAAGCCGCGTACGCCGCCGGGCACCACGCCGACGCCGTCACCCACCACGGCGCCGCCCTCGTCATCGCCGACGACAACGGCGCGGTGGACGAGCAGGCCCGCGCCCACGTCGGCCTCGGCCGGGCCCATCAAGCCCTGGGCGATGCCGCCCGCGCCCGCCGTCACTACGAGCAGGCGCTCACGCACTACACCGATCTCGGCGTGCCGGAGATCGACGACGTACGAGAACATCTCGCCGCCCTGGATCGCGTGGACGTGAGCATCGGCCGGCCGTAACCGCCCTGTTCACCGCTTCCGGGAACACCGCAGGGGGGCGCGGCCCATGGGCCGCGCCCCCCTGCGGTGTTCCTACCTCCGGGCCCTACTCGCCGGTCCTCTCCGCGAGGGTCACCGTGACGGTGTGGGGTCGGCCGTCGCGGACGTAGGTGATGCTCACCTGCTGGCCGGGCTTGAACCCTCGGACGGCTCCGACCACGGTGGCGGCCTCGTCCACGGCCGTGTCGTTGATCTTTGTGATCAGGTCGCCCTGCCGGATGCCCGCCTCGGCCGCGGGGCTTCCCTCGGTGACCTGGCCGACCAGGGCTCCGCCCGCGTCCCCGGTGGCGTCGGTCATGCTCACGCCCAGGAAGGCGTGGGAGACCTTGCCGTTCTCGATGAGCTGCTGGGCGACCTGGTTCGCGGTGGTGATGGGGATGGCGAAGCCGACGCCGATGCTGCCCTCCCCGCCGTTGGTGGCGATGGCGGTGTTGATGCCCACCACCTCTCCGGCCGCGTTGACCAGCGCGCCTCCCGAGTTGCCGGGGTTGATCGCCGCGTCGGTCTGGATGGCGCCGCCGATGGTGGTGGCCGCACCGCCACCCGGCTGCTGCCTGCCCCAGCCGGGCGGGAGTTGCTGCCGGCCCTGGTCGCCGCCGACGGTGAGGGTGCGGTTCAGCGCGCTGACGATCCCGGCGGTGACCGAGCCGGACAGGCCGAGCGGGCTGCCGATCGCGAGGACGGAGTCACCCACCTTCAGCCGGTCGCTGTCGCCGAGCGATGCCTTGGTCAGGCCGGAGACGCCCTCCGCCTTGATGACCGCGAGGTCGGTGGCCGGGTCGGTACCGACGATCTTCGCGCTGGCGGACTTCCCGTCGCTGAACTTGACCGTCACCTGGCTGCCCGGACCCCCCTGACCCCCGGCCTCCACCACGTGGTTGTTGGTCAGGATCAGTCCGTCCTCCGACAGCACCACCCCGGACCCCTCGCCCCCTCCGGCGGCGGTCCTGATCTCGATCGACACCACGGAGGGCTGAACGGCCTGGGCGATGTCGGCGACCGTGGTCACGTTGCCGACCTGGCTCACCACCGGGCTGGACGACGAGGCCTGGGCGGTGGTGCCGCCGTTGAGGCTCGTCGCGGTGAAGGCCCCCACGACCCCACCTCCGACGGCCATGGCCGCCAGAGCGAGACCGGCGCCTACTTTCTGCCCGGCACTGAGCCTCCCTCGCTGCGGGGGAACCGTCCCCCCGTAGCCGCCGGCTCCCGCCGGTGCCTCGGCGGCGAGTTGTTCCGGCACCGGGTGGATCAGCGTCGGCTGCGGTTCGGTGTCGGCGCCGACACGGTAGGCGCCGACACGCGGGGGCACCTTGCCGAACTGGGTCCAGCCGTCGTTCCCGGGGGTCGCCTCGGCCGGTGTGCCCTGCTGCTCATTCCTGTTCGGGTCCATGTCTTCCCCCAAGTCCTCCATCCTCCCCGATTCGACGGGGCGGAGGCCGGTACTCACCGGTTAGGGAAAACAATGCCCGATCGCACGTAAGCCCAGGTTAAGAGCCTGATCGCGCCGGGCGGGATCCTCTGACAACGGCTTTATCCGCCGTGCTCAGCGGGTGCCGGCGGCACGGAAACCAGCATGAAGATCTTTTCCGGACTCAGAGCGGGGAGCGTGTGGACCCGTACCTCACCTGCCTGGGTGGGCCTCTGCGACGACGTGAGCGGGGACCGCGGCTGGGCCGCGACCTCGCGGACGAGGTCGCGGCCCAGTGGACTGTCAGACCCGCGCGGGGCCCGGCCGTACGGATCAGGCGTGGCTGTAGATGTTCTCCCAGCCACTCTGGTACTGCCACTTGGAGTGGCTGCCCCGGCCCACCTTGACGTAGATGTGCTCGGCGTCCTTACCGGAGAAGGAGTAGAAGGCGGGCCGCTTGGAGCAGTTCTTGAAGCTCTTGAAAGTGGTCGAGCCGTCGAAGCTCACGATCTTGAAGGTCTCCGACGCGCAGAAGCGCTTGCGCTCGACCCACCACTTGTGGTTGCTGAGCTTGCTGTCAACGGTGTAGTGGTATGTGTCCTCCCACTTCCACGCGCGCTTCTTGAACCACTGCTTCACCCACTTGCACTTCTTGTCACCCTTGTGCCAGGTGCACTTCTTAACGATCTTGGAGTACTTCTTCCAGTACCACTTCTTCTCTGACTTCTTCTCCACGGTGACCTTGCCTGCGGCCTCCGCCCTCTTCTCGTCACTGGAGTAGTACGGTCCCCAGTTGTCGGCATAGAAGGGGGACGCGGAGGTGGTCGCGGCGACGGTCTGGACGGGGGTCACGGCTGCGGCGTCGGCCGTCGCCGGAGTAGCCGTGGCGAGCAGGGCGGCGAGACCGGCGCCCAGGAGGATTCGGCTGGCGAATCGCATTTCTCGGGTTCCTCTCGGGAGTGAGGATTTTGACACCCAAGTTGTACGATGCACCGATTGCCCACAACTTTCACTTCACTTAAAAGGCGAGGCCACGTCAAGGATCAAATAAGATCACTTGCCCGATAAATACTAAAATAGGGGTGGATGATCGGCGGGAGATCCGGTCAGCCGCGCGCGAGACGGCGGGCGACGGTGTCACCCAGGGTCTGCACGATCTGCACCACGACGACCAGCACGACAACGGTGACGATCATGAGCGTGGTCTCGAAGCGCTGGTAGCCGTAGCGGATGGCCAGGTCCCCCAGCCCTCCCCCGCCGATCGCCCCGGCCATCGCCGAGTACGAGATCAGCGCGACCACGGTCACCGTGAGCCCCGCGACCAGGCCGGGCATCGCCTCTGGCAGCAGGACCTTGCCGACGATGGTCACTCGTCCCGCCCCCATGGCCTGGGCGGCCTGCACCCTGTCCCTGCCGACCTCGCGCAGTGCGGTCTCCACCAGCCTGGCGAAGAACGGCGCCGCGCCGAGCGTCAGCGGGACCACCGAGGCGATGGTGCCGATGGTCGTACCGACGATCAGCCTGGTCAGCGGGAGAATCGCGATCATCAGCACGATGAAGGGCAGCGAGCGGCCGATGTTGACGATCAGCCCGAGCACCCGGTTGAGCACGGGCGAGGGGAACAGCCCGCCCCGATCTGTGGCGACCAGCGCCACCCCGAGCGGGAGTCCGAGGATCACCGTGAACAGGGTCGACCACAGGACCATCTGAACGGTTTGGCCGGTCGACTCCAGCAGCAGCGGGAGCATCTCTTCCCAGGTCATCGGGCCTCCTCCACGAGCAGGCCGCGTCCGGCCAGGTAGGTGAGCGCGGCGGCGCGCTCGTCACCGGTGACGAGCAGGCGCAGCCGTCCCATCGAGAGGCCCGCCACCTCCTCCAGCGCCCCGCCGAGGATGTTGACGTCGATGTCGAACTTGCGGACCACCTGCGAGACCACCGGCTCGCCGGCCTGCCCGGTGAAGGTGATCGTGACCTGACCCGGCTCCGGTTCGGGGAGGGGGAACAACTCGGCGGCGAGCCTGGAGCCGGGCCTGGAGATCAGCTCGGAGATCGTCCCCGACTCCTCGACCACGCCGTCCCGCATGATGGCGACCGAGTCGCAGATCGACTTCACGACGTGCATCTCGTGGGTGATCAGCAGGATCGTCAGGCCGAGCTCGCGGTTGAGGCGCTTGAGCAGGGCGAGGATCGACTGCGTGGTGCCCGGGTCGAGCGCCGAGGTGGCCTCGTCCGACAGCAGGACCGGAGGGCTTCCCGCCAGCGCGCGGGCGATGCCGACCCGCTGCTTCTGCCCGCCCGACAACTGCGCGGGGTAGGCCCCCGCCTTGTCGGCCAGCCCGACCAGCTCCAGCAGCTCGGCCGTACGCCTGGCCCGCTCGGCCTTGGCCATCCCCATCACCTCCAGCGGGAAGGCGACGTTCCCGGCGACCGTGCGGGAGGAGAGCAGGGCGAAGTGCTGGTGGATCATCCCGATCCGCTGCCGGGCCCTGCGCAGGTCCCCCTCCTTCAGGCCGGTCAGCTCCTGCCCCGCCACCGAGACGGTGCCGGAAGTGGGCCGCTCCAGGAGGTTCACGCAGCGCAGCAGTGTGCTCTTACCGGCGCCGCTCTGCCCGAGCACGCCGAATATCTCCCCCTCGCGGACATGGAGATCCACCCCGTCGACGGCGACCACTTCTCGGCCCCGGTCCTGATAGACCTTCCGCAGGCCCGACACATCGATCACAACAGGTTCCCAACATGCCCGCGATTTACCCTCATTCCCGACATGTTAGGTGAAGCCAACCACCTAACAGGAATATCCCCCTGCGAGGCCGTCTCGGGGAGCGCGGGTCAGGCGGCGGCGTGCTCGGCCACCTTGGCCGCGGTGAGCGCGATCTCCAGGACCTCGCGCACGTCGCTCACCGTGTGCACGGTGAGCTCGTCGCGGACGGCCTGCGGGACGTCGTCCAGGTCGGGCTCGTTGCGCGCCGGGATCAGCACGGTCGTGATGCCCGCCCGATGGGCGGCGAGCAGCTTCTGCTTCACCCCGCCGATCGGGAGCACCCGGCCGGTGAGGGAGACCTCACCGGTCATCGCCACGTCGGCGCGGACCTGACGGCCCGACAGCAGCGAGGCGAGGGCCGTGATCAGGGTGACGCCCGCCGACGGGCCGTCCTTGGGAACCGCTCCGGCCGGGAAGTGGACGTGCACCGAGCGGTCCTTGAGGGAACCGACGGGCAGCTCAAGCTCCGCGCCCCGCGAGCGCAGGTAGGAGAGCGCGATCTGGGCCGACTCCTTCATGACGTCGCCGAGCTGACCGGTGAGGGTCAGGCCGGTGTCGCCGGTCTCGGGGTCGGCCAGGGACGCCTCCACGTAGAGGACGTCGCCGCCCGCCCCGGTGACCGCCAGGCCGGTGGCCACGCCGGGCACCGCCGTACGCTGGCTGGACTCGGGAAGCGAGGACTCCGGCACGTTGCGCGGACGGCCCAGGTAGGGGACCAGGTCCTTCACCGTCACGGGCAGCTCGCTCTCGCCGAGCGCGACGTTCGCCGTCACCTTGCGCAGGATTCTGGCGATCGAGCGCTCCAGGGAGCGGACCCCGGCCTCCCTGGTGTACTCACCGGCGAGCCTGCGCAGCGCGTCCTCGCCGACGGTGACGTCTTCCGCGGTGAGACCGGCCTTGTCGAGCTGGCGCGGGAGCAGGTGGTCGCGGGCGATGGCGACCTTCTCGTCCTCGGTGTAGCCGTCGAGCGTCACGATCTCCATGCGGTCCAGCAGCGGGCCGGGGATCGCCTCCAGCACGTTCGCGGTCGCCAGGAAGAGCACGTCGCTGAGGTCGAGCTCCACCTCCAGATAGTGGTCGCGGAAGGTGTGGTTCTGCGCGGGGTCGAGCACCTCGAGGAGCGCGGCCGTGGGGTCGCCCCGGTAGTCGGAGCCGACCTTGTCGACCTCGTCGAGCAGCACGACCGGGTTCATCGAGCCGGCCTCGCGGATGGCTCGGACGATCCGGCCGGACTGCGCCCCCACGTAGGTGCGCCGGTGACCGCGGATCTCGGCCTCGTCGCGCACGCCGCCGAGGGCGACCCGGACGAACTCCCTGCCCATGGCGCGGGCCACGGACTCACCGAGGGAGGTCTTGCCGACCCCGGGGGGACCGGCCAGCGCCAGCACGGCGCCGCTGCGGCGCCCGCCGACCACGCCGAGGCCCTTCTCCGCCCTGCGCCCGCGGACGGCCAGGTATTCGATGATGCGGTCCTTGACGTCCTCAAGGCCGGTGTGATCGGCGTCGAGGACGGCGCGGGCCGCGGTGATGTCGTACGAGTCCTCGGTCCGCCTGTTCCACGGGATGTCGAGGACGGTGTCGAGCCAGGTGCGGATCCAGCCGGTCTCGGGAGACTGATCGGAGGTCCGTTCCAGCTTGCCGACCTCCTTGAGGGCGGCTTCGCGCACCTTCTCGGGCAGGTCGGCGGCCTCGACGCGGGAGCGGTAGTCCTCCTCCTCCGAGGCGGAGGTGTCACCGTTCAGCTCGGCGAGCTCCTTGCGGACCGCGGCGAGCTGCTGGCGGAGCAGGAACTCGCGCTGCTGCTTCTCCATGCCCTCCTGGACGTCCTTGCGGATCGTCTCGGCCACGTCGAGCTCCGCCAGGTGCTCGCGCGACCACTCGACCAGCTTCTCAAGCCGGTCGGCCGGGTCGGCGGTCTGGAGGATCTCAGCCTTGCGCGGGACACTCAGCCAGGGGGCGTAACCCGAGTTGTCGGCGAGGACGGAGGGGTCGTCCATCTGGTTGACCGCGTCGACGACCTGCCAGGCGCCCCGCTTCTGCAGGATCGTGGTGGCCAGCGCCTTGTACTCCTTGGCGAACTCGTGGGCGCGCTCGCTCGCCGCGACGGCCGGAATGCGGGTGGCCTGCACCCACAGGGCCGCGCCGGGGCCGGTCGTGCCGGTGCCCACGCGCACCCGGTCGACACCGCGCACCACGGCCGCGGGCTCCCCTCCGGGAAGCCTGCCCACCTGCTCGACGATCGCCCTCACACCCACCGAGCCGTATTTGCCGTCGATCCGGGGAACGAGAAGGACCTCCGGCTTGTTGTCAGCGAGAGCCTGCGCCGCGTCGATCGCGGCCCGGACTTCGGTCTCCGACAGGTCAAGCGGGACCACCATGCCCGGCAGCACGACCTCGTCGTCGAGCGGCAGGACCGGGAGGATCAGGCTCTCACTCATGCGATCTCCAAGGGTTGAGTTATACACACTCAATTAATGGGAGTCGGAGAATGTTCCCGAGGTTGAGCCTGTTCGCTGTTAGCGATCGTAATCGTGTAATCATGCCTGCTCGAGCGGCTGGGCGAGGCGACCTCCTCGGGAGCGCACGCGGCGAACAGCCTGGAAACCTGGCGAGGCGGCACCTCGGGAGCGCACGTGTCCTGGCCCGTCCGGGCGAGGCGCACGCCTCCACCCGCGCGGGTGGAGGCGTGCGCCTCGCCCGGAGACACAGGGACGGGGCGACTTCACCCGGCCAGGACTCCCGTGCCGCCGCCGGACACTCCCCGGCCGTTTCAGCGGAGGCGGGTCACCGGGCCGGTCCCCGTCTCATCCTCGATCGCACACGACCCCGTTGATCAGAAAGGCCGCCGGGGTGGGGTTGGTGCCCGCGTGGACGCCCTGGAAGCCGATGATGCGGGACTCCCCGGGAGCGAGGTTCCTGCTCCAGGCCGGGCTCGTGGCCGTCACCGCGGTCGCGGTCTGCGACCAGGTGGCCGACCAGCCCGAGGTCACCCGCTGGCCTGGGTCGGGGAAGGCGAACGTGAGCCGCCAGTCGGCGAGGGGGGTGGAGCCGGTGTTGGAGATCTTGATGTTCGTGCTCATTCCGGTGCTCCACGGCCAGGAGGCGTACTCCACCTCGCAGCTGCCGGTCGGCGGTGGCGGCATGGGGAGGTCGTTGTAGATCGTGACGGCCACCGTTCCCGACGGAGGGCTCACCTCGCCCAGGGGGTCGACGGCCAAGACGTACAGGTGGTGTGTCACCGACTCGACGCCGTGCGGGGGAAACGGAAGGTAGACCGTCCCCTCGGTGACCGGGGGCTGGAAGGTGGCCACCCTGACGGCCGTGCCGTTCCTGTCCTCGTACACGTAGTAGCAGGCGATACCCTGCGGGTCGGTGGAGGCGGCCCAGCTCAGGCGCGCCGAGTTGAGCACGACGCTCAGGACCGTCGGCGTTCCCGGCGCGGTCGGCGGACTGCTGGAGGGCGCCGGGGTCACCGGGCCCGTACGGCACGGAGGGGCACCGGACGAAGTGGGCGACGGCGCCGGTGACGGCGCCGGTGACGGTGCGGCCGTGGCGCTCCCCGCCGCCAGGACGACGAGAGCGGCGGCCGTCATTCCTCCGGCGACCCAACCGGCTAACCATGTCCTTACTCGCATCGATCTACCTCCCCGTATCGATCTGCCCTTCCAAAAAATTCCTCTTCGAAAGGGAAACAGTCAACGACGCGCCGCCCCCACGGCCGGATGTCCCTGATCAGCGGTACCGGCCGATGAAACGTTCAGCGACGGGGTGCGCCCGGAGAAGCACCTCGGCTCACAGTGAGGACGCGGGAGGCGTGAAGGTCCGGCCACCGTTGTGGAGCACCACCCTCCCAAAGAGACCGAGTGGCTCCTGCGGGGGAGGCCGAAGCCTCACCCCAGGGTGGGACGCGGAGCGGGTCCCACCTGCCTAGGCTGTTCCGATGATCCCCAGCTCCGCCCGGCGGTTCCTCGCCCTGCTGGGTGACCTGTCGTGTCGGCGAACCTGTCGGCGATGACGCTCTTCCTGTGGCATCAGAGCGCGATCGCCGTCGCCGCCCTGCGTTTCGGCGACGTGCCCGGCCTGCTGGCCACACCCGACGAGCCCGTCTGGATGCTGCACCGGCTGGCCTGGATACCGGTGTTCGCGGTCGTTCTCGCGCTCGCCTGGCTTCCGGGATCACCACGCGGGCGATTTGGTGACAGGGTGTCGTCATCGGCTTGACGAGGTGGCGCGGCTTTTGTGACACTGTGTCATGAAATTCCCCTCGACGCGGAGTGATTATGAGCGATTCGCCCTTCTCCGAAGTCCTCAGGAACGCCACCTGGGGTGACCACGAATCCGCCGAGGACGAGAGTTACCTCAAGGCCCTGATGGCGGGCCGTCTCAGCCCCGAGGCGTACGGTGAGATGGTCGCCCAGCACTACTTCGCCTACGTCGCCCTGGACGGCGCCTCGCGTTCGCTCGCCGAGGACCCCGTCGCGGCACCGTTCGTCTTCCCCGAGCTCTACCGGGAGGAGGCCCTGGTCCGCGACCTGGAGACGATCTACGGATCCGGCTGGCGCTCCAGGATCGAGCCCTCCAGGCCGACCCTCACCCTCGTCGCCCGGATCAACCAGGTCGCCACCTGGCCCGCCGGCTACATCGCCCACCACTACACCCGCTACATGGGCGACCTGTCCGGCGGACAGTTCATCCGGATGGAGCTGCAGAAGATCTACGGCTACCAGCCGGGGGGCGGCATCGACTTCTACCTCTTCGACGAGATCGGCAGTCTGCCCCGGTTCAAGAACGAGTACCGGGCCCGGCTGGACGCGCTGCCCCTGGACGAGGCCGAGAAACAACGCCTGATCCGCGAGACCAAGCTCGCGTACCTGCTCAACACCGAGGTCCTGAGCGACCTCGGCCGGGTGGCCAGGGCCGAGGTCGCCGCCTGAACCCCGCCTCTTCACGACATGGCGGACGCTCCGGTACGAACGCTTCCGTACCGGAGCGTCGCGCGGGGTCGGCGACCAGCCGGTGGCCGATCTCGCCCGGAGGACGAATGTCCCCCGGGCCGAAGCGTTCCGCCCACCCGAAAAAGACACCGGTTCTTCACGGTCTCCCGATCCGGGCGAAGGCCCCGACGACCCTCAGAAGGCGTACGGCCCGAAACGTCCCCAGGCCACGAAGACGGCCAGCAGGAGAAGGATCACGTTCATCGGAAGCGATGAATACTCCTTGCGCCGGGCGTGCACGACGATGGCGCCGATCATCGTGATCGCCAGACCCGCGGCGGCGAGCGGGGTCAGCACGGGCAGGATGCCCGAGACGGCGGGCAGGACCAGCCCGATCCCGGCCAGCACCTCAAGAACGCCGATGCCCTTGATCTGAGCGGCGGAGAAGTCCTCCACCCATCCCCCCAGCTTGGGGATCAGTTCCTCGCGCGGCTGGGTGGCCTTGGTGAGACCCGCGATGAGGAACATCCCGGCAAGCAGAATCTGCACGGCCCAGAGGGCGATATTCATCAGGTACTCCGAAAATGAGTAAAGGCACGGCTTCGTTCGCCGTTACCGTAGCGCGGGCGCCGCAGGTGCCCGACAGGGTGATCGGCCTCACCCTCGACGCCCGCCACGCCGGCCGCGTCGGCCCGCGTGCCCTCCGGCCCCCGATGAGATGACCCGCGCCGCGCCATGGGCTCGGCCGGCGCCGCCCCCGCCTCGGACCTGGAACGACCTGACAGGCGGGGACGGCACTGTGCGACCATGGGGCCATGCCCCGGATTTCGGCCGCGACCATCGGCGAGCACCGCGCCCAGATTCGGGATCGCATCCTGCGGGCCGTCTCGCGTCTGTCGCGGGACCAGGGCATCGACGCCATCTCCATGACCGACGTGGCGAGCGAGGCCGAGATCACCCGCACCGTGCTGTACAACTACTTCCCGGACAAGGCCGCGCTGCTGCTCGCCTTCACCGAACGGGTGACGCACTACTTCATCGACAGCTACGAGCGGGAACTGCCCGACCGGGCCTCGCCCGCCGAACGCCTGCGGGTCTTCGTCAGGCTCCAGCTCGACGGGTTGCTCGCCCACCCGCACCCCGGCCCCGCCGATCTGTCGGCGGCGCTCGGCCCCGACGCCTACCAGCGCCTCGCCGACCACGTCGAGCCGATGCAGCGCATCCTGACGGGCATCATCGACAGCGGCGTGGCATCGGGTGACTTCCAGGCCCCCGACGTGGCCGCCGCCGCCCGGATCATCCTCGCCGTCATCGGCGCCGAGCGGATACCACTGCTCAGCGGTGAGGTGACGCCCGAGGAGGCCGAGAGGCTCATCTCGGGTTTCGTGTTGCGCGGCCTCGGCTGCCCGGCCGCCCCTGGCCCCGAACCCGAGGGCGATATCTGAGCTCCCCGGAGCCGGCCGTGGTCTCCGCTCAGCGCGGCGGGAGGAAGGCGGGGATGCGCTCAAGGACTCCCCCGGCGAAGACGTCGTACAGGCCGGTCGTCTCCAGGTGCACGTAGCCGATGTGGCAGTCGCACATCGCCACCGGACACGCCTCGGCCCTCGGGGCGAACGTATCGTCGTAGAGGTTGCCGAGCACGGCCGGGACGAAGTGGCAGCGCCGCACGGTGCCGTCGCCGTCGACGGAGATCACGCTGTCTCCCGTACGGCAGGGCAGGCCCGCGCTCCGGTGCGGGGTCCTGCTGTGGTGGAACAGCGGGTCGATCTTCGTCCAGGCGTCCGCCTCGTCGTCGGTGTAGACGACGCCCTCCGCGGCGTTCACCCAGACGTACACCTCCGTCGGCAGGTCGGCCCGGACGCGGCGAGCCTGGCCGAGATGCTCGGGCAGGCCGACGACGCCGACGCTGAAGCGGACCCCGCGCCCAAGGAGGTCACGGCATCGGCCCAGGAAACGCTCGTACGTGACCTGGCCGGGGTGGTAGGTCACCCACAGGGCGAGGGTGTCCAGGTCGGCCTCGGCCAGCCAGCCGGAGGCACAGCTGAAATTGGTCTGGATGGCGACCCGCCGCACGTGGGGAAGGTGGCTCAGCTCGACCATCGCCCGGCGGTACCACGAGCGGACAAGGCCCTCTCCCCAGGGGGTGAACAGCACCGAGACCGGATGGTCGCGCCCGGCCACCCACGCGGTGAAGCGCTCCAGCGCCGCCCGGTCCCCCCGCAGCCGCCCCGGATCGTCGCGCCGCTTGGCGAACGGGCAGTAGGGGCAGTCGTAGTCGCAGCTCGCCAGCGGCCCCCGGTAGAGGATCGTCAGGTGACCGCGATCCCGGTCACCGGGCCCGCCCGGCAGCAGCGGCAGGTGCCTGCTCGCGGCTGCGGATGAGCCGGCCAGGCCCTTCACCGTTCCTCGTATCGGGCCATCAGCGCGCGGACCCTGGCGGAGAACAGGGCGGGGCCGATCGCGTCGGAGTGGGCCAGGCCCTCCGCGGTGAGCCGGAGCCGTCCGTGCCCGGCCCTCCCTTCTGCGGGCGGCGGGGCGTCGCGCTCCAGCAGGCCCCGCTCCACCAGACGCTCCAGCTCCTCACCGAAGTGGGTCTCGACCCCGGCGCCGAAGCGGTCTCGGTAGGCGGCGGGATCGAGCCCCTCGGCCTGGAGCAGCGACTGGATGAGGTGGCGGCGACGGCGCTCGTCGTCGTCCAGCCGGAACCCCACGTTGGCGACCGCGAACTCCTCGGGGGCGAGACGCACGTAGTCGTCGATGATCGCGCGCACCTGGCCGGCGCCGACCGCGTACTCGTAGGAGTAGTGCAAGCCGGAGGTGTAGGAGCGGGCACCGCAACCGAGGCCGACCATGCCGTCGCTCTGGCAGGTGTACTCGGCCGGGCTGGAGCGCCCCGGCAGCCGGAACATCCGCATCGAGATCTGTTCGTACCCGGCGGCGAGCAGATGGTCACGGCCCTGGCGGTAGAGGGTGAGGCGATGGTCGTCCCAGTCACGGGCGCGGCGCCCGAGGCCGGTGAGCGGGCGGACGTACAGGGGGTAGAGGTAGATCTCCTCCGGCTTCCAGGCGAGCGCGGCGTCCAGCGAGTAACGCCAGGACTCCTCCGTCTGCCCGTCGATGCCGTAGATCAGGTCGATGTTGAGCGCCTCGAACCCGGCCTCGCGGATCCGGCCGAGCGCCGTCTCGACCTCCCGCCGCCGCTGCGGCCTCACCGCCGCGCGCGCCTCGGCGTCGACGAAGCTCTGCACACCGATCGAGACGCGGGTCGCGCCCCGCTCGGCGAGGACGGCGAGCCGGTCGGCCGTCGCGGTCGCCGGGGAGGTCTCCACCGACATCGGGACGGCCCGCAGGTCGGCTCCCGTGATCCGCTCGGTGAGGTCGAACAGCCGGGTGAGCTCGGCGGCGCTCAGGTAGGTCGGCGTGCCGCCGCCGACGGCCGCCACGGTGAAGCGGGCATCGCCCAGGGCGTCCCGTACGGCGCCCGCCTGGCGTTCCACCGCGTCGAGGTAGGCGGCGACGAGCTCCTCGGGGGCTCCGGTCCTGGTGAACAGGTTGCAGAACCCACAACGCATCTCGCAGAACGGGATGTGCACATAGAGGAAGAGGCGCCCGGTGGGCTCACCCGCCCACACCTCCGCCAGCGACGGCCGCGGGTCCAGCGGCCGATAGGCCGTCTTGTGCGGGTACGCGTAGACGTAGCCCTGGTAGGGACCCGCGTCGGCGGACGGGGACGAGGGCTGGGACGGCGAGGAAAGCACGGGGGCCGCAACCCGTCCGACGCCCGCCGTCTCCGGCACCCGGCCCGAATCCGAAATCACCGCCACCGCCCCCGCTCCATCGTGAACTCCCCGTAGGGCACGGTCCAGACGACCTCGTGGCCGATTCTGTGCCCGATGTATCCGTCTTCACCGTAAGCGGTGCCGTGGTCGGAACAGACGATCGCGAACCCCGGCCGCCGCTCGCTCATCAGCGCGAAGAGCCTGCCGATGTGCCGGTCGACGTATTCGAGGGCGGCGGCGTGGCTTTCGCGGCTGTCGCCGTGCTCGCGAGAGCCCTCCGGCAGGTGGAACCAGTTGGGCTGGTGCAGCGCCGAGACGTTGACGAACAGGAAGACCGGCCGGTCGGCGCCCGTCACCACCCGCTCCGCGCGGGCGATCTGCGCCTCGAACGAGGCGGGCGCGGTGACCCCGAACCCCGGCTCCCAGTGGCTCTCGGCGAACATCCCCGGCAGCGCGGACCCGAGCGGGGTCAGCTTGTTGAAGAACCCGACTCCCCCGACGCAGACCGTGCGGTATCCCGCCCTTGCCAGCCCCGAGGGCAGGTCGGGGGCGTCGAACACCCAGGTGCCCCGCGCCGTGCTCTCGCTTCCGGGAAACGCGGCGGCGAACGGGCGCGGGTGCGGTCCCGGCGCGACGGGGGTCGGCAGGAAACCGGCGAGGATCGCGGCGTGCGCGGCGTAGGTGAAGCTCCCGGGGCTGTGCCGGCGCTCCCAGCGCCCACCGGGCAGCGCCCGCGCCAGGGTGGGCAGCCGCCCGGCCGCCATCAGCTCCTCCGCCACGTCGTAGCGGAGGGTGTCGAGCGTGACCAGCAGCAGGTCGTGGCTGCCCACGACCTCGTTCATGTCACGCACCGCGCCTCCCGTTCCCCACCGGCACCCTCGCTCTCCCCGCCGGATCGTGACGGGCGAGGATCGCGCGGACCTGGGCGCCGTAGGTGTCGAGGCCCTCGGCTCCGCCGCCCGGCAGCCCTTCCAGCCCGGGAAGCAGGTCTCCGAACGCGTTCACCTCGGCCACCGCGAACTCCCGCCAGTCGACCCCGATCATCAGGTCGACCCCGACCGCCAGGCTCCCGGGGAAGCGGGCCGCCGCCCGCGCGCAGACCTCCAGGGCCGCCTCCCACCCCCGAGGGCCGAGAGCGGCCTCGACGGCGCCCAGATCGCCCCGTACGCCACCGAGGTGGAGGTTCGTCATCGGGCTACGGCTCGCGCGGACGACCGCGTGGGTGGGCGTGCCGTCCACGACGACCACCCTCAGGTCGATCGCGCGCCCTTCGAGGCTCGCCTTGGGAAACCAGCGCTCGACGTGCAGGCCGTCCGCGGCCAGCGCGTCGACGATCGCCGCCACCTCGGTCTCGTCCTCGTAGCACCTGACCCGCAGGCAGTTGCGCAGCCCGCCGGAGACCCGCGCGGCCGAGGTCACCGCCCTCACCCGGCGCCCCGACGCGTGCAGGGCGACGACGCCGGAGGCCGACGAGCCGTGGGCCGGTTTGACGAACACCCGGCCCCAGCGTGCCTCGCCCATCCGCTCGCGCAACTCGGCGTAGCCGCCGACCGGCCCGGGAAGGGCCGGCGGCACCGGCACCCCCGCCGCCGCCAGCCTGGCGTGGCAGCGCCGTTTGTCGAACATCACCGAGACGTCCTCGACGTCGGCGAGCAGCACGGCCCCCGGCGTCGCGGCCACCGCCCGAAGGACCCGGGTGATCCCGGCGACGAACCCGGCGTACCAGCGGGCGCCTCCGCCGACCCGCGACGGCTCGCCGGGGCCGCGCAGCAGTGCGTCCGCCTCGGCGTCCTCTCCCGGCGAGTCGATCCTCACGAGCGTCTCCGGCGCGATGCCGATCTCCTCGCCGCGCAGCACGGACGTCCACGGCACGACGGCGGGCTCCTCCAGCCCCTGCCGGGCGCAGGCGTCGGCGAACATGGTCACCCGCCGGTCGCCCGGCGTGCCGACGACGGCGAGCGCCCTCACTCGGCGACCGCGACGTAGCGCTGCTCGCCGTCGGGCTCCTGCCGGTCGGACACGTCCAGCCAGATGCCGGAGAACGTCGCGGTGAGGCGCTCGACCATGGCGTCGGTGAGGTAGTGATGGTGCAGGTCCAGGCGCTTGAGGTGGGTGAGGGGCACCCCCGACAGCAGGGCCTCGGCGCCCTCGTCGGTGAGCACCCCCATCGACAGGGAGAGCGACTCCAGCCGGGCCACGACGGGGGCGGAGGCGACGAGAGCCGCGACCTCGTCCTGGATCTCGCTGTTCTGCAGCCCCAGGTGCCTGAGGGCGGGCAGCCGCTCACCGGACAGGATGTTCTCCAGGTCGGGAGCGGTGGTCTCACCGCCGTAGTCGCTCGTGCCGAGCCAGAGCTCCAGGTATTCGAGCGCGGGGAACTCGCTCATGCCGACCGCCCTGACCACGGAGGCGGGCAGCCCGCCCGCCTCGAAGCGCAGGATCCTGAGGTGCTCGTGCCTGACCGGCCGCAGCTCCAGACCCGTCCCGCCCCGGACCTCCAGCCGCTCCAGCAGCGGGAAGGACTCCAGCAGCGGGGTGACGTCGCTCTGCTGGATCCAGGAGATCTCGCACTCCTCCTGCGGCATCGCGGCGAAGAAGAGCGAGCGCAGGGCGGGGAAACGCGCCGCGTTCTCCGCCAGCAGCCGGATGGGCCCCGAGGCGTCCTTGTCGTAGGCCTCGGCCCAGCCACCGATGATGAGCGCCCTCACCTCGGTGGTGTCGACGGTCTCGGTGAAACGCGCGAAGTGCTCCTCGAAGGTCTCCTTCGCGCTGTAGACGCGGACCGAGACACGCCACGCGGCCTCCCCCGCACCGGGCATGGGCGCGCCCGGGGGGCGCAGGCTCACGATGGGCAGGCCCGCGTATTCTCCCCGGTAAAGACCGTCGACGTCGTCGTTGAACTCGCTGTAGTCCATCGGAGGCTTCCCGTCAGGCTCGACTGTGACAAGGACCGTCCTATCAGAGGCGCGCGACACTTCGGTCCCCGCTCGCAAGGTCGAGGACGCGGTCGGACAGGTGGGAGAGGTCGGTGATGATGAGCGTCATGGACAACGGTCACATTCGTTTCGCCTCGGCGACAGGTCGCTGGGTTCTGCTGACCACCGTGCTCGGCTCCGGCATGGCCATGCTGGACGGCACGGTCGTCAACGTGGCCCTGCCCGCCCTCGGCACCGACCTCGGCGCCGACATGGCGGGGCTGCAGTGGACGGTCAACGCCTACACCCTCACGCTGGCGGGCCTGATCCTGCTGGGCGGATCGCTCGGCGACCGGTACGGCAGGCGCAAGGTCTTCCTGATCGGCGTCGTCTGGTTCGCCCTCGCCTCCGCCCTGTGCGGCCTGGCGCCCAACGTGGAGACGCTGATCGCCGCCCGTGCCCTGCAGGGCGCCGGCGGGGCACTGCTCACCCCGGGATCCCTCGCCATCATCCAGGCCTCCTTCGACCGCGACGACCGGCCCAGGGCGATCGGGGCGTGGTCGGGTCTGGGCGGGGTGGCCGCGGCCATCGGCCCGCTGCTGGGCGGCTGGCTGGTGGAGACGGCCGGGTGGCGCTGGGTGTTCCTGATCAACCTGCCGCTCGCGGTCCTCGTCGTGGCGGTCGCCCTGCGGCACGTCCCCGAAAGCAGGAACCCCTCGGCAGGCGGCCGGTTCGACGTCCTGGGCTCGGTGCTCGCGGCGCTCGCGCTCGCCGGGATCACCTACGGCCTGATCGACCTCGCGGTCGTCCCGATCGTGGTGGGCGTGCTGCTGGGCGCGGCGTTCGTCTGGCTGGAGATCAGGCGCTCGCCCAACGCGCTCGTACCGGTCGAGGTCTTCTCCTCAAGGGTGTTCAGCGCGGTCAACGTCGTCACCTTCATCATGTACGCCGCGATGGGCGTGGTGTTCTTCCTCCTGGTCGTCCAGTTGCAGGTGTCGGCGGGCTTCTCGCCGGTGGTGGCGGGGACCTCGATGATCCCGGTGACGATCCTGATGCTGCTGCTGTCGGCGCGGGCGGGCGAGCTGGCCAGGCGCTTCGGACCCCGGCTGCCGATGACGGCCGGCATCCTGATCTGCGCCGGCGCCCTGCTGCTGATGTCGCGGATCGGCCCCGGCTCCTCCTACGTGGTGGACGTGCTGCTTCCGGCGACCCTGTTCGGGCTGGGCCTGTCGGCCGCGGTCGCGCCGCTCACCGCGACGGTGCTCGCCACCGCGGCCGAGCGCCACGCGGGGGTGGCGAGCGGTGTGAACAACGCCGTCGCCAGGACCGGCGGGCTGCTCGCGGTGGCCGCGATCCCCCCGCTCGCCGGGCTGACCGGCGACGCCTTCGCCTCCCCCGTGACCTTCACCGCGGGGTTCCACACGACGATGCTGGTGAGCGCGGCGATGATGGGGATCGCGGCGCTGCTCACCTTCCTCACCATCAGGGAGAACGTCCTGGTCCAGGCCGAGCCGAAGCTGGGCTGCCCGGTGACGACCCCTCAGCCCGGCAAGTGAACGCGGCCTCAGGAGGGCCTCGGGACGGTCTCAGAAGGTGAACGCCTGGCTGCGGACGCTGTTGTCGAAGTTGGACACCAGCAGCTCGGGCTCGCCGACCGAGCGGATCTGAGGCAACCGGGTGAGCAGCTCGCGGAACATCGCCCTGATCTCCTGCCTGGCGAGGTTCGCCCCCAGGCAGAAGTGCGGCCCCGGACCGCCGAAGCCCACGTGGGGCTTGGTGTCGCGGGTGATGTCGAACCGGTCGGCGTCGGGGAAGACCGTCTCGTCGCGGTTGGCCGAGCCGTAGAAGAGCACGACCTTGTCCCCGGCCTTCAGGTGCAGGCCGCGCAGGTCGTAGTCCTCGGTGACGGTGCGGCGGAACTGCATGATGGGTGAGACGTAACGGACCATCTCCTCGATCGCGCCGCCGATGTGGGCGTCGAAGTCGTCCGTCAGCAGGCGCCGCTGCTCGGGGTTGTCGGTCAGCAGCTTGATGCCGTGCGCCATGGTGTTGCGGGCCGTCTCGTTGCCCGCCACGAGCAGCAGCGTGAAGAACGATCCCAGCTCGCGGTCGGTCAGCCTCTCGCCGTCGACGTTCGCGGTGACGAGCGCCGAGACGAGGTCGCCGCGCGGCGCCTGGGCGCGTTCCTTGCCCAGGTTGATCACCAGCCGCTGCAGGGCGAGCAGCGCGAGGGTGTTCTGGGCGGCCATCCTCACGGTGTGCGCCAGGCTGGGCCGCACGCCGGAGTAGGCGGTGGAGATGTCGACGTGCTGGTGGACCTTGGCCCGCACGTCGTCGGGGACGCCCATCATGTCGCAGATGACGTGGATGGGAAGCTTGGCGGCCACCTGGCCGACGAAGTCACCGGGCCCGGCGGCCGTCACGTCGTCGACGATGCGCGCGCACGCGGCGTCGATGTCGCCCTGCAGACCGGCCAGCATCTTCGGGCTGAACGCGCGGGAGACGATGCGGCGGAGTCTGGCGTGCCGAGGGTCGTCCATGTTGACCATGGACTCGCCGAAGACGTGCTTGACCCAGCCGGGCGGCTCGGGGCTGGTCACGCCGGGTTCGCTGGAGAACACCTTGGCGTTGCGGCTCGCCTCCACCACGTCGGCGTGGCGGACCAGCGCGTAGAAACCCTTGCCCGAGCGGAGCAGCGGGACCCGCTTCTCCTCGAAGAACACCGGCTTGTCGAGATCCCGAAGCCGCGCGAACGCCTCGTACCGCTCCTTGAGCGGCCGCCGCCAGAACCCCAGGTCGGCCAGGTCGATTTCCATGCCGCCAATCCTGGCATGTTCTTTACGCGTGCCGGCCACGTGAACCGCATGTCCCGCTGGACCGCGTGACCGAATCACCGCAAACCTGGAAGTCGCGAGCTCCCGGTCGCCGACGAGGACTTCACCTGTCTGGAGGCCGGGCCGACCAGCCCGGCAGCCGAGACCGGTCGTGAGATCGAACGGCGTCTCCGCGCGCCTTCGGGCCGGGCCGGGGGCCGATCCCCGTGCCCGGCGCGGGAAAGAAGGCTCGGGGTCAGCGGATGCGCGTGCTGGCCTTGACCTTGCGCTTGATCTCCTTGCGGAGCTTGCGGATGTCGGCCTTCCCGTTGGACGTGGCGATCATGCCGAAGGTGGCGGTGGCGACGCCCCGGCGCAAGCCGGCCCAGGCGCGGATCCGCACGGTTGTCGAGTCGCCCTTGTCCAGGGAGGTGATCCAGCACGACAGGCTGCGGCCCTTGACGGAGCATTTGACGCTGCGCGGCTTGGAGGCCACCCGGATCTTGCGGAAGCGTTTGGAGAAGTCTCCGGTGAGCGCCATGTAGTGCTGGCCCTTGGCCTTCCTGTTACGGACCTTGACGGAGTAGACGAGGGATCCACCCCGTTTGACGTGCTTGGGGAAGGTGATCACGTACCTGAAGGTGGAGGGGGCCGCGGCGGCGGGCGCCACCGCGGATGCGGCCGGTAACGCGGGTAACGCGGACAAGGACGGTAAGGCTGATGAGGCTGGTGCGGCGGCTGTGGCGGGGGCCGGAGAGAGGAGGGCGCCGCCCACCGCTGCGGCGAGAGCCGCGGCGGTGAGCCTCGTGGTGAGGGGACTCATAAGCGGCATCATCCAATAAATCAGCTGAAATTCCTCTCACGTTTCGGGTAAGTGCCGTCTGTCTCCGACGGCACAGTGAACCGTGCGCCGGTCTTCGCGGAACCGCCGGGTGCCGAGCGGGTGGAAACGGGCGAGGTCAGCGCAGGTAGGGCTTGAGGTGGGGGGTGAGGGCGCCGCAGCCCAGGTATTTCTCCACGGTGTGGAAGTCGATCCAGTCGAGGTTGACGAGAACCTCCTGGTCGACCCCGGTGAAGCAGGTCCTCAGCGCCGGAGGGATCGCCGCGATGTCGTCCTTGTCGGCGATGTTGACCCACCGCTTGACCTTGCGGGGCCGCTCGCCCCAGTTGTTGACCGGGGCGGGCACCAGGCGCTCGAAGATCACGTTGCGCATGCCGAGCGGGCTGCCGAGAGTGACGAGCAGATCGACCTCCAGGTCGGGATTGGCCCAGAGCGTCTCGTACGTCACCACACTGCCCAGCGAGTGGGCGATCACCACCTTGGGGCGGTTGCGCCTGATCACCTCGGCCACGGCCGCCCGGGCCTTCGCGCGCGCCTCGCCCCCGGCGGCCATGTACGCGGCGACCTCGGGGCAGAACAGCCTGGCGAACTCGGCGGCGTTGACCTCCAACCGGTCCAGCAGCCAGCCGGTCATCCGGTACAGGGCGCCGGTCAGCCCCTCCCCCACCGCGTCGAGCTGCCTGGCCCAGGCGACGAAGACCTCCTGGGCGCCGACGTCCATGGTCCGCACGGCGCGTACGGAGTCGTCCTTGCTCTCGCCCAGCAGGTGGGCGTAGTAGGCGATCTCGGTGACGTAGCGCTCCTTGGCGTGAGGCCTGCCGCCGGTCAGCCCTTTGTGCAGGTAGCGGTCCCACTTGTCGCGCATCGCGACGGCCGCGCCGCTGACCGAGTTACCCGCGTCGCGGTAGTAGCCGTACTTGCCGATGCCGTGCACGCCGACGATCGGATCCATGCGCCCCACCCTCTGTTTTCGATGCCCGGCTTTCACGGGTATGGCCCCCGAGCAACTGTGACGGAAGCGAACTCCTCGCCACAAGACCACGACAGCACCGGGGAGAACCGTCAACGACCTCGTCATCCATGGCGCGTGGACCGGCCCGCCCGAGGCGAACCCGGGCGGGCCGGTGCGCGGCGCGGACAGGATCATCCCCACCACATCCGCGTCGTCGAACAGGCCGGCGTCAATGCCACGTCGCCGAGCCGCCCGCGTGCGGGAGCAGCACCAGCAGGGGCCCCGTGCCGGGCCCCCGCTGGAAACGGTGCAGCCAGAGGTCCGGGTCGAGCGCGGTCATCCGGCCACCACCGGGAGGGAGGCGAGCCCCCTGATGACCATGCCCTCGGTGTGCCTCGGGCCGGGGTCGGCGATGGTGAGGTCCAGCCCGGCCAGCCGCCCGATCACGGCCTGTGTGGCGAGGCGGGCCAGCGGCGCGCCGAAGCAGAAGTGGATGCCGTGCCCGAAGCCGAGGTGGCGCACCGCCACCGGGCGGGCGAGGTCGAGCCGGTCCGGCTCGTCATAGGCGACCGGGTCTCGGTTGGCCGCGCCCAGCACCAGCAGCATCGACTCGCCCCGCTGGATCGGCGTGTCACCGATCACCGTGTCACTCAGGGCAGTCCTCGAGATCATCTGGGCGGGCGCGTCGTACCTGATCAGTTCCTCGACGGCGGGCCCGATCCGGTCGGGATTGGCGCGCAGCCAGGCGAGCTGGCCGGGCTCGCGCAGCAGCGCGAGCATGCCGTTGCCGATCAGGTGCACGGTCAGCGCGTATCCCGCCGAGACCAGCAGTGTGCAGGTGGTCACCAGCTCGGTCTCGGTGAGCCGGTCGCCTTCCTGCTCGACCGCCACCAGCTTGCTCACCAGGTCGTCGCCGGGTTCGTCGCGGCGCCGCGCGGCCAGCTCGGTGAAGTACTGGTTGAACTGTTCCCGCGCGCCCTGCCGTTGCGCGACCTGGGCCCTGGTGAGCGCGAAGTCGGGGTCGAGGCCCCGTCCGATCGCCGCCGACCAGCCGCGGAAGCGGTCCATGTTCTGCTCCGGCACGCCCATCAGCTCGCCGAGCAGCAGCGCCGGAAGAGGATGGGCGATGGCGTCCATCAGGTCGAAGGAGGATCCGGCCTCGGCCAGCAGCCGGTCGGTGAGTTCGACGGCGCGCGGGCGGAGCCGTTCGACGACGCGGGCGGTGAACGCCCCGCTCACCAGCGATCGCATCCGGGTGTGGTCGGGCGGGTCCAAGAAGATGAACTGGCGCACCGGCCTGCCCTCGGAGTCGCGGCCGAAGTGCTCGGCCACCGCCTGGCCGTCTCCCCAGCCGACGAGCGGGTCTCGCAGCGCGTCCGATACCTCGCGGTGACCCGTCACGACGATCATGCCGCCCGGAGTTCGCATGACCGGGCCGTTCTCGGCGATCCGCCGGTACACCGGGTACGGATCCGCGCGGAACTCCGGATCGAAGGGGTTGAACGCCAACATTCTGCCGATGGCGTACTGGCCGGGATCGGCCGGGATCGTGGGCTGCGGCTGCTCTGGCAGCTCGGGCGGGTCGGCCGGGGTGAGGTCGCCGTAGCTGACAGGCAGGCGCAGGATCACCGTGTGCTTGTTGCTGGCGGCCCACCTCACAGGACCGGCCGTACGCAGCTCGCCCACCCGGTCCAGCAGGGCCGCAAGGACCAGCCGCAGTTCCAGCCGGCCCAGGCGCTCGCCCATACAGCCGTGGGTGCCGAACCCGAACGCGAGGTGGGGGTTGTGCTCGCGGCGGATGTCGAAGGTGTGCGGGTCGGCGAAGACCTCCTCGTCCCGGTTGGCGGAGGCCCACCAGAACGTCACCTTCTGCCCGGCCTTGATCTGCATGCCGCCCACTTCCACGTCACGGGTGGCGGTGCGCCGGTTGTACGGTGTCGGCGACGACCAGCGCAGCATCTCCTCGATCGCGCCCGGGATCAGCGAACGGTCCTCGCGCAGCGCCTTCCACTGGCCGGGATGTTCGGCCAGGGCCAGCAGGCCGTGCGCGATCGCGTTGCGCGGCGGCTCGGAGCCGGCGCCGAGGATCAGGTTGAAGAACACCTCGCGCTCGTAGCCTGACAGGGGCCGCTCCCCCTCGGGCAGTTCGCCTGTGGCGACCAGCGAGAGCAGCCCGGGGCCCGGCTCGGCGGCGAGTGCCTTGAGTGCTCCGCTGCCGTACTGGTAGAGCCCGAGCCGCGACATCTGCGAGCGCTCGGTGTCCTCGCCGACCTCGCGGTCGTCGAAGCCCATGCTCACGTCGGCCCACGCGTGCAGGACGGGCCAGTCCCGGCGGGGCACGCCGAGGGTCAGCAGCGCCGCCCGGATCGCGAACGGCCCGGCGATGTCCACCATCAGGTCGCCCTTGCCGTCCGCCACGGCCTCGGCGACCAGGTTCTCGGCGACGGCGCGCAGCTCCGGCTCCAGCGAGGCGACCGTCTCACCGTCGACCGAGGGGCTGACGAGGTCTCTGAGTGCCTGGTGCCGGGGGTCGTCCATCATGTTCAGCATGGTGCCCGCGTGGACCCCGGGCGCGAGGTCGTCGATGTGGGTGCCGCCACCGGCCCGGCCGCCCCCGCCCTGGGAGGAGAACGCCGGGTCGGCCGCCGCGGCCCGGATGTCCGCGTAACGGCTCAACACCCAGAACCCCTCCCCGTCGGCGGTGGTGCCCGGCGGGTGGAAGAAGACCGGCGCCTCCTCGCGCAACCGGGCGAAGACGTGGTGAGGAAACCCGTCGCCGAACCGGCTCTGGTCGGAAAGGTCGAACCCGTCGAGTACGGGGGGAAGCTCTTGCTGTTCGGTCATGACTGTCCCTTCAGGGGGCGCGAGGCGTCGGGGGCGAGCCGCTCCAGAGCGGCGGCGGCATCCGGAAGTACGGTGGCCGGGCCACTCGCGCCGACGAAACCGTCCGGACGGAGCAGCACGAACGCGTCGACGGCGCCCGGCCGGTGGCGATGGGCGACCAGTCCGGGCAGCCGGTCGGCGAGCGCCTGCCCCCGGCTCCTGGCCGGGCCGCCGTCCGGCCCGGTGGTGACGAGCTGGAAACGGCCGGCGTCGTCGGGTTCGAGCGTCCACGTCGACTGGCGGGTACCGGGTTGGGGCAGCCCTCGCGGCACCTTGCCCACGGCCGGGATCAGCGTGTCCGGATAGGTGATCAGCCAGCCCGACAGCAGCGGCGGCATCCGGCGGCCGAGCGCGCCGGTGCGGTGCATGAGGGTCAGGACGAGGTCGCGGATCCGGTGCGCGACCGGGCTGAGCACCGCTTGCCTGGCCATCCGGCCGGTCGCCTGCACGGTCTGCTCGGCGGCGGCGCGGCGCTCGATGTGGTAGCTGTCCAGGATGTGCGGCGCGTACCTGCCGTCAAGAACGCCGGCCAGCTTCCACGCCAGGTTCCGTACGTCTCCGAACCCGAGATTGAGCCCCTGCCCGCCGACCACGGAGTGGACGTGCGCGGCGTCACCGACCAGGAAGCAGCGGCCGGCCCGCAGCGGCGAGGCGATCCGCTCGTGGCTGGTGAACAGCGTGTTCATGGTCAGGTCGGTGAGCCGCAGGCCACCCGGCCCGCGCTCGTCCAGGAGGCGCTGTCCCGTCTCGGCGGTGAGCTCGGTGCCGTCGGGGACCGCGCCCGAGATCCGTACCCGGCCGCCGGGCAGCGGTGCCACGAGCACCACCCCGGCCCGGCCGAGGTAGTAGTTCACCGCCTGCGTGTCGTAGTCGCCCTCCAGAAGGCCTTCGGCGAGGAGGAAGGTGATCGGCAGGGGCGCGCCGGTGAAGTCCGCGCCGATCAGGTCCCGTACGGTGCTGCGGAAGCCGTCGGCCGCGATCAGCCACTCCGCTTCCAGCGTCGTCTCGCGGCCGTCCACGCCGCGGGCCTTCACGGTGACCGAGTCCCGGTCCTGGGTCAGGGCCACCACCTGCAGGCCGCGCCGTACCTCGCCGCCGAGTCTGTGCAGCTCCTCCTGCAGCAGTTCGACGGTGTCCTGCTGCGGCAGGATGAGCGGCGACATGGCCGGGGCGAGCGGTAGCCGCAACGTGGTGCCGCCGACGTGGTAGCTCAGCGCGTCGATCGCCACCCCGCGTTTGCGGGCCTCCTGCAGGATGCCGAGGTCGTGGTAGACCTCCAGCGACGGCGGCCACAGCAGGATGGCGCGGGATCCGGCGCCGGGTTCCGGCGCCGCGTCCACGATGTCCGCCTCGATACCACGGCGGCGGAACTCACACGCCGCCAGCAGCCCGACGGGCCCGGCTCCGACGATCAGGACTTTGCCACGCTGGTTCATCGGTCGTGCTCCTTCGAAATCCGCTCAAGGTGCTGAGCGAGGCGGCGTGGGGTGGGATGTTCGAAGACGAGGTCGGGAGGCAGGCGGTGGTCCACGATCCCGCCGAGGGCGTTGCGCAGCCTCAGCCCGGTCAGTGAGTCGAAACCGATGTCGATGAAGCGGCTGTCGGCGTCGATGTCGGCGGGGTTGTCGTAGCCGAGGACGGCGGCGGCGTGGCCGCGGACAAGGGTGATCAGGCTCTCCTGATCGAGGTCGCCCATCCGCGCGGCGGTGTCGCCCATGATGTCGCCCGCGATGACAGAGCCGCGCGGCCGGGCCTCGTCCAGATCGGCGATCAAAGGGCGGTGGCGGGCCGCGGCGTAGGCGGAGCCGAACCGGGGCCAGTCGAGATCGGCGATCGCGGCGGTGCCGCCGGTGCCCGCGGCGGAGAGTTCGCGCCGTAGCGCCTCCAGGGCGGGGCCGGGCCGCATCACCGTCACGCCCTGGCTCTCCAGGCGCATGCCCAGCTCAGCGTTGTCGGGTTCGAGCCAGGGTCCCCAGGCCACCGTCACGACGGAACGGCCGAGAGCGCGCCGGTGCCCGGCCAGCGCTTCTATCTCCGCGCCCGCCGCGGCGTATGCCGCCTGGCCGACACCGCCGAACGTGGCCGCGATCGTGGAGAACAGCACCAGGTCCGTCTCCGTGGCCTCGCTGAGTGCCCTGGCCTCGGCCGCGTTGGCGACCAGGACGCGTTCCAGCCGGTCGAGGGTGAGCCCGGCCAGCGTGCTCTCCTCCAGATGGTCGGCCGCGTGCACCACCAGGGACGGCCGGTGTTCGGCGACCAGCCGGGCGGGCGCGGCAGGGTCCGAGGGGTCGACGACGGCGACGGTGATCCGCTCCCCCAGGTCCGCGACCGGTTCGTCGGCGACCAGGATGACATGGTCGGCGCCGGAGTCGGCCAGCCAGCCGGCGAGATGCGCTCCGTACGGGCCGGAGCCGCCGTTGACCAGGACGGTGCCGCCGGCCTGCCACACCGGCGCCGCGGGCGGCGCGTGACTCAGGCGGGGGACGAGCAGCGCGCCGCCGCGCACCGCCACCTGGTCCTCACCGCCGGGCGGTCCCGCCAGCGCGCGGGCGAAGGCGGCGCGCGCCCGCTCATCCAGCCGTTCCTGCACATCGATGAGACCGCCCCACAGCTCGGGCCGCTCCAGCGCGAGACAACGTCCCAGACCCCAGATCCGGGAGCGGGCCGGATCCCCGGCGACACCGCCCGCGTCGGGAACAGCGCGTCGGGTGACGAGCCACAGGGGTCCGCGGTCGAGGCCGCCGGGCTGGGCGAGCGCCAGCGTGGCCGTCAGGCCCCGGCTCAGTGCGGGATGTTCCGGATGTGCGGACTCGTCCAGGGCCAGCAGCGACACCACTCCCGTGTACGCCCCCGGCCGCGCCTCGCCGCTCGTCTCGACCTCGGCGCCGTGCTCGGTGAGGGCGGCGACGACGTCCTCGACCAGTTCGTGCCGTTCGTGAGCCGCGGGGACGAGCACCTGCCAGGTGCCGGACAGCACGGGCGCCGAAGCCGCCGCGGGCATGGGCCGCCAGCCGAGCCGGTAGCGCCACGAGTCGGCCCCGCCGGTGGCCGGTCTGCGGGGATCTAGCCAGAAACGCCGTGGTTGGAAGGGATACGTCGGCAGATCGATCGGGGGTGCGGACGCCAGGACGGCCTGCCAGTCGACCCGTGCCCCGTGCGTGTGGGCCTCGCCGAGCGCGGCGAGGAAACGACGCGGGTCGCCCGAGCCTTGGCGCAGCGTGCCGAGCGCGGCGGCGGGTGAGCCCGCCGCCTCCGCCGTCGCCGCCACGCCCGCCGTCAGCACGGGGTGCGGTCCGGGCTCCACGAAGAGGGTGGTGCCGTCGGCGAGCAGCGCCCGGATCGTGTCGGCGAAGCGGACACGATCGCGCAGGTTCCGCCCCCAGTAGTCGCCGCCGAGTTCACGGCCGTCGAGCGGCCCGCCCGTGACGGAGGAGTAGAAAGGGATCCGCGCCGTGCCGGGCGTCAGGCCCGCGAGTTCGGCGACCAGCCGGTCCCGGGCGGGCTCGACGTACGGGGAGTGGGCCGCGTAGCCGACCTCGATGCGGCGGGCCCGCACTCCGGTGGCCTCGCACTGGGCCAGCACCTCCGCCAGCGGCCCCTCCTGCCCTGCCACGGTCGTGTAGCGCGGCCCGGTGTCGGCGGCGACCGTCACCAGATCGCCCCAGCGCCGCTCGACCTCGTCGGCGGGCAGCGTGATCGCGAGCAGTCCGCCCGCGCCGTCCGCCTCGGCCATCAGCCGGGCCCGCAGCGCGACCACCCGGGCGCCGTCGTCCAGGGACAGCGCGCCGGCGACGGTCGCGGCGGCGACCTCTCCCTGCGAGTGCCCCGCCACGGCGTCGGGGACCACCCCCGCCGCCCGCCACAGTCCGGCGAGCGCCACCATCATCGCCCACAGCGCCGGCTGTGCCACGTCGTCGCGGCGCGGGTCGGGGGCGTTCGGGCCACCGTCGAGGGCCTCGGTCAAAGACCAGTCGACGTACGGTGCCAGGGCGTCGGCGCAGCGGCCGATCTCCTCGGCGAACACCGGAGAGGAACGCAGCAGCTGCCGGCCCATCCCCTCCCACTGCCCGCCCTGCCCGGAGAACACGAAAGCGACCTGCGCCCCCGGCTGGGCCCTCCCCTGCACGAGCCAGGCGGCGGACTCTCCCGCCGCCAGCGCGTCGAGACCGCGGGCGAAGTCGGCCGGCTCGGCGCCGACCAGCACCGCACGATGGTCGAGCGCGGCCCGCGTGGTCGCCAGCGACCAGGCGACCTGGCGAACGTGGGAGATCCCATCCGCCCCCGAGGGGGCCTGCGGGCCTTCGGCGTGGGGACGCAGGCGGGCGGCCTGGGCGCGGAGTGCGGCTTCGGATCTGGCCGACAGCAGCCACGCGACGGCTGTTTCCCCGGCGACGCCCGTCGTGTGCTCGGGCTCCGTGCCGGGCTCCGGAGGTGGCGCGGATTCCAGGATGAGGTGAGCGTTGGTGCCGCTCACGCCGAACGCCGAGACTCCCGCCCGGCGCGGCTCGTCCGTGTCGGGCCACGGCCGCGCCTCGGTGAGCAGGGCGACGTTGCCGCGTGACCAGTCGACCCTGGGTGTCGGCTCCTCCACGTGCAGGGTGGCGGGCAGCAGGCCGTGCCGCATCGCCTCCACCATTTTGATCACCCCGGCCACCCCGGCGGCGGCCGCGGCGTGCCCCAGGTTGGACTTGATCGATCCCAGCCACAGGGGCCGGTCCCGGTCCTGGCCGTAGGTCGCGAGCAGCGCCCGCGCCTCGATCGGGTCGCCGAGCGCGGTCGCCGTACCGTGTGCCTCGACGGCGTCGACCTGGGAGGGCGTCAGCCCCGCGGCGGCGAGCGCGGCGCGGATCACCCGCTCCTGGGCGAGGCCGTTCGGCGCGGTGAGGCCGTTGGAGGCGCCGTCCTGGTTCAGTGCGCTGCCCCGGATCACGGCGAGGGGCCGGTGACCGTTGCGGCGGGCGTCGGAGAGCCGTTCGAGCAGCAGCAGGCCCACGCCCTCGGCCCAGCCCGTGCCGTCGGCGGCGGCGGCGAAGGACCGGCAGCGGCCGTCCGGCGACAGCCCTCGCTGCCTGCTGAACTCCACGAACCCGGAGGGGGTGGACAGCACCGACACACCGCCCGCCACGGCCAGATCGCACTCCTCCTGCCGCAGCGACTGTGCGGCCAGGTGCAACGCCACCAGTGAGGAGGAGCAGGCGGTGTCGACGGTGAGCGCCGGCCCCTCCCACCCCAGGCTGTAGGCGAGCCGGCCCGACAGCACGCTCGCCGCCACCCCGGTCAGCAGGTAGCCCTCCAGCCCGTCGGGGACGGGGTCGAGCAGCGTGGCGTAGTCCTGGTTGTTGGTGCCGACGAAGACTCCGGTCCGGCTGCCGCGCGTCGACTCCGGGTCGAGGCGGGCGCGTTCGAGCAGTTCCCAGGAGGTTTCGAGCAGCAGCCGCTGCTGCGGATCCATGGCCAGGGCCTCGCGCGGGGAGATGCCGAAGAAGGCCGCGTCGAAGTCGCCCGCGCCGTCGAGGAACCCGCCCTGGACGACGTACGTGGTGCCGGGATGGTCGGCGTCGGGGTGGTACAGGGACTCGAGGTCCCAGCCCCGGTCGGCGGGAAACGGGCCGATCGCGTCCGCCTGCCCGGCCACGAGCCTCCACAGGTCCTCGGGCGTGCGTACGCCCCCTGGGTAGCGGCAGCTCGCCGCGATGATCGCGATCGGCTCGCGGTGCCGTTCCTCGGCCTCACGGAGCCTGCGGCGGGTCTCGTGCAGCTCCAGCGTGGCCCGTCTGAGGTAGTCACGCAGCTTGTCCTCGACCGACTCTCCGGTCGGCGCGGCGTCGGCGCTCACGATCCTCACCCCTCCAGCTCTGCGTCGAGGAAATCGAACAGTTCGGCGTCGCTGGCCACGCGCAGCCGTTCCACCGTGGCTTCGGGCGGTGGGGCGGGCGGCTCGTGGCGCGCGGTCAGCTCGCCGAGCAGTGCCCGCAACCGGGCGGCGGCCCGCTCGGCCGCGGGGTCGTCCGGCGGGATCGCGGCCATCGCCGCGGCCACCTCCGCCAGCGCGTCGTCCAGGGACGGGCGGGCGGCCTCGTCCAGGCGAGCGCCCAGGTGTGCTGCCAGGTCCTCGGCCGTCGGATGGTCGAAGACGAGGGTGGGGGGCAGGTCGAGCCCGGTGGCGGCGCCGAGCCGGTTGCGCAGGTTCACGGCGGCGAGGGAGTCGAGGCCGAGCTCCCGCAGCTGACGGCCGGGTTCGACCGCGTCCGCGCCGTCGTGGCCGAGCACCGCCGCGACCTCGCCGCGTACGGCTCGCAGTAACCGGCGGCGCCGTTCGGCGTCGGTGAGCCCGGCGAGCCGGCGTGGGAGTTCGGCGCCCGCGGCGTCGGCGAGCCGGCTCTCGGCGGCGGCGCGCAGGAGGGCGGCCACCTCGGGCAGGTCCTCGACGAACGGCCGTCGCCGCAGCGCGGTGAAGGCGGGCACGAACCGTTCCCAGTCCACGTCGGCCAGGACGAGGGCCGGGCGCTCCTCCCCCAGTGCCTGGCCGAGCGCGGTCAGCGCGAGCGCCGGCGGCATCGGCGGCACGCCCCGGCGGCGCAGTTGCTCACGGCGTTCGGCCTCGGCCGCCGGATCGCCGAGATCGACCTCGGCCCACAGGCCCCACGCCACGGCGGTGGCGGGCAGGCCCTGGGCGCGGCGGTGTTCGGCCAGCGCGTCGAGGTGGGCGTTCGCGGCGGCGTAGGCGGCCTGCCCGCCGCTGCCCCAGGTGCCGGCGATCGAGGAGAACAGCACGAAGGCGTCCAGTTCGTGGCCGGCGAGAAGTTCGTGCAGGTGCGTGGCGGCAAGGGCCTTCGTGCCGAGGGCCGTGTCCAGCTCGGCCACAGTGGTGCCGGCCAGCGCGACGGCGTTCGGCGCGCCCGCCGTGTGGAAGACGGCGGTCGGCGGATGCTCGGCGAGCAGGGCGGCCAGCGCGACGCGATCGGTGAGGTCGCAGGCGGCGACGGTCACCCGGGTGCCGCCGAACGTGCCGGGGTCGAGGTCGCCGGCTCCGGGGTGTTCGGGGACGAGCACGAGGTGCTCGGCCCCCAGGTCGGCGAGCCAGCGGGCCACGTGCGCGCCGAAGCCGCCGGTCCCTCCGGTGACGAGTACCGTGCCGCGAGGGCGGAAGCCCGGCTTCGGCGCCGGGGCCGGCAATCGGGTCAGGCGACGGGCCAGCAGGCCGCTGGGCCGTACGGAGAGCTGGTCTTCGCCTCCCGCACCGGCGAGAGCGCGCGTCAGGTGAGTGGCGGCGCGGGCGTCGAGCGTGGCGGGCAGGTCGACCAGGCCGCCCCACAGGCGCGGAAGTTCCAGCGCGACGGTGCGTCCCAGCCCCCACACCTGCGCCTGGCCGGGCTCACCCGGCCCGTCGGACCCGCCGGTACGCACGCCGCCGCGCGTCACCAGCCACAGCGGGACGTCGGCCCCGTCCAGCTCCCCCACCAGCGCGACCGTGGCGGCGAGCCCCGCGGAGACGGCGGGGTGTCCGGGCACGGGCGTGTCGTCGAGCGCGAGCAGGGACACCACTCCGGCGAGCCCGTCGGGCAGTGCGGACGGCGGGGCGGACCGCGGGCCGCGGGTGACGGTCACCACCTCGGCGCCGGCCTCGGCGAGCGCGGCGGCGCAGAACGCGGCGCTCGCGCTCGCGGCGGGGGTCTCGGGAACGACCAGGAGCCAGGTGCCGGACAGTCCGGATGCCTCGGGTGCGACAGGCGTCCAGGTGACCTCGTAGCGCCAGGACGTCGTCGCGGTCCGCTCGCGGCGCCCGGTGTGCCAGGCGGTCAGCGCGGGCAGCACCGTGCCGAGCGAACCGGGATCGTCCACGCCGAGCGTGCGGGCGACCTGATCGGCGTCCGCACTCGCGACCGCCTCCCAGAAGGCGGTCTCCGCCGGGTCGGCTCCGGCGGTCGGGGGGCCGGCCTCCAGCCAGTACCGCCGTCGCTGGAACGCGTAGGTGGGCAGCTCGGCCCTCGTGGCCGCGCGGCCTTCGTAGGCCACCCGCCAGTCAACGCGCACGCCGCCCGCGTACGCCTCGCCCAGCGCGGTCAGGAAGCGATCCAGGCCGCCGTCGTCACGTCGGAGCGTCGCCGCCACGGTAACGGCGGGTTCCGCCCGCTCACCGCTCTCCTGCAGGCTCGGGGCGAGCACGGGGTGCGGGCTGACCTCCAGGAACGTCCGGTGCCCCCGGTCAAGGAGCGCGCGGGTGGCCTCGGCGAACAGGACGGGCCGGCGCAGGTTGCGGTACCAGTACTCCGCGTCCAGCGGTTCACCCTCCACCCACTGCCCCGTCACCGTGGACAGGAACGGCACAGCGGGCGGGCGGGGCACGATCCCGGCCAGCGCCGCGCGGAGCTCGTCGCGGATCGGCTCGACTCCGGGCGAATGGGAGGCGTAGTCGACGGGCAGCCGGCGGGCGCGGATGCCCTCGGCCTCGCACCGGGCGATCAGCGCGTCGAGGTCCGCGTCGTCGCCCGCGACCACCACCGCCGACGGAGCGTTCACGGCGGCGACGACGAGCCCGGTGCCGTGCAGGTCGAGCCGGTCCGGGGGCGCCAGTACCGATGCCATCCCGCCCGCACCGGCGAGTGCGCGTAGCGCGCGGCTGCGCAGCGCGACCACCCGCGCGCCGTCGGCCAGCGACAGGGCGCCCGCCACGCACGCGGCGGCGATCTCCCCTTGCGAGTGTCCGACAACGGCGGCGGGCTCCACACCGTAGGCGCGCCACAGCTCGGCCAGGGCGACCATCATGGACCACAGCGCGGGCTGGACCACGTCCACCCGCCGCAGGTCGCCATTCCCGCGCAGCACGTCCTCCAGGCAGAAGTCCACGTAGGGCGCGAGCGCCCGCGCGCACTCGGCGATTCGCGCGGCGAACACCGGCGAGGAGTCGAGCAGCGCCGCGCCCATGCCCAGCCACTGCGGTCCCTGACCGGGGAAGACGAACACCGCCCCGGTCTCGGCGCGGGCGGATCCCCGCACGACTCCGGCCGCAGGCTCGCCCTCGGCGAGCATGGTCAGCCCCCGGGCGAAGGCGGGCACGTCGTCACCCACCAGCACCGCGCGCCGTTCCAGGCTCGCCCGGGTGGTGGCGAGGGCCAGGCCCAGACCTGCGAGGTCAGGCACGGGGTCGCGCTCCAGGCGGGTCAGCAGACGCCGGGCCTGCTCACGCAACGCGGGCTTGGTCGCCGCGGACAGCACCCAGGGCAGCGGCCCGGTTTCCTGGTCCGCCACGGGCTCGGGTTCGGCGACGGCGGCCGCTTCGAGGATCACGTGCGCGTTGGTCCCACTGATCCCGAACGACGACACCCCCGCCCGCCTCGGCCGACCGTCCACCGTCCACGGCCGCTGTTCGGTCAACAACTCCACCGCACCCGAGGACCAGTCCACGTGCGACGACGGCGCATCCACATGCAACGTGCGTGGCAGCAGGCCGTGCCGCATCGCCTGCACCATCTTGATCACACCCGCGACCCCCGCCGCCGCCTGTGTATGACCCAGATTCGACTTCACCGACCCCAACCACAACGGCCCCACCCGATCCTGACCGTAGGCGGCCAGCAACGCCTGCGCCTCGATCGGATCCCCCAACGCCGTCCCCGTCCCATGCGCCTCCACCACATCCACCTCACCCGCCACCAAACCCGCATCCACCAACGCCCGACCGATCACCCGCTCCTGCGAAGGACCATTCGGAGCCGTCAACCCATTGGAGGCGCCGTCCTGGTTGACCGCGCTACCACGGAAAACGGCCAGCACCCGGTGACCGTTACGCCGGGCATCCGACAACCGTTCCAGCAACACCAGGCCCACCCCCTCCGACCACCCCGTCCCATCGGCCGAGGCCGCGAACGACTTGCACCGCCCATCGGCCGCCAGCCCCCGCTGACGACTGAACTCCACGAACACCCCCGGCGACGCCATCACCGTCACCCCACCCGCCAACGCCAGCGAACACTCCCCCGCACGCAACGCCCGCGCCGCCAGATGCATCGCCACCAACGACGACGAACACGCCGTGTCCACCGTCACGGCCGGCCCCTCCAACCCGAACGCGTACGCCACCCGGCCGGAGGCCACGCTGCCGGAGTTACCGGTGCCGACATAGCCCTCCAGGTCGCTGGGGACGGACGGCAGGAGCGTGACGTAGTCGTGGTGCATCACGCCGACGAAGACGCCGGTGTCGCTGCCGGACATCGAGGTGGGATCCAGCCCCGCACGCTCGAACGCCTCCCACGACGTCTCCAGCAGCAACCGCTGCTGCGGATCCATCGCCAGGGCCTCGCGAGGGCCGATGCCGAACAGGTCCGCGTCGAACCGGTCGGCGTCGTACAGGAAGCCGCCCTCGCGGGTGTAACTGGTGCCGGGGCGGTCCGGGTCCGGGTCGTACAGGGCGGAAAGGTCCCAGCCCCGGTCGGCGGGGAACATGGAGATCGCGTCGCCACCGGCCGCGACGAGGTCCCACAGATCCTCCGGCGAGCGCACACCGCCCGGGTAGCGGCAGGCCATCGCCACGATCGCGATCGGCTCGTCCGCGCTCGGCCGGTTCTCGACCACGGCGGCGGGCGTCGCGGGAGTGTCCAGGAGCTCCCGCAGCAGGAACGCGGCCAACGCGGCGGGCGTCGGATGGTCGAAGACCAGGGTGGCGGGCAGGCGGGCGCCGGTACGGGTGGAGAGGGCGTTGCGCAGTTCGACGGAGGTGAGCGAGTCCAGGCCCAGCTCGGCGAACGTCGCGGTGAGCGGTACGGCCTCCGGGCCGCGATGCCCGAGAACCGCCGCGACCTCGGCCCGCACCGCCTCCTGGGCGGCCCGTTCCCGTTCCTCGCCGGACAGCCCGGCCAGGCGACGCGCCAACTGCGGGCCACCGGACTCCGCGGGACGCCGGCGGGCGCGGACCAGACCGCGCAGCAGGTGCGGCACCTCGCCGGAGCGTGCGGCCGCCGCGAGGTCCAGGCGGGCGGGCAGCAGGACGGCCTGGCCGTACCGGTCGGCGGTGTCGAACGAGGCCAGTCCCGCTTCGGGCGTCAGCGCCGCGGTCCCCGGTCTGGCGGTGCCCGCCATGCCGGTCCCCACGTCCCACAGACCCCAGGCGAGCGAGATCGCCGGAAGGCCGCGGGCCCGGCGGCGCTGCGCGAGCGCGTCCAGCACGGCGTTGGCGGCGGCGTAGTTCGCCTGGCCGGGTGTTCCGAACGTGGCGGCGGCCGATGAGAACAGGACGAACGCGGCCAGATCCTGGGTGAGGTCGTGCAGGTGTAGTGCGGCGTCTACCTTCGGGCGGAGCACGGCGGCGAGCCGTTCGGGGGTGAGGGACTCCAGCACGCCGTCGTCGAGCACACCGGCCGCGTGCACCACGGCCGTCAGCGGATGCCTGGGATCGACGGCACCGACCAGGGCGGCGACCTGGTCACGCTGGGACACATCACACGCCACGAACTCGGCGTGCGCGCCCAATCCCTCCAGCTCGGCTCGCAGGCCAGGGGCTCCGGGAGCGTCCGGGCCGCTCCGGCCGGCCAGCAGCAGCCTGCGCACTCCGCGCTCGGACACCAGGTGCCGGGCGAGCAACCTACCCAGCGTCCCGGTCGCGCCGGTGATCAGTACCGTCCCTTCCGGGTCGTACGCGGTGGGGGCCTCGTCCTGGATGTTCGCACGGGCCAGGCGTGGCGCCAGGATCCTGCCGCCGCGCAGCGCCAGCTGTGGCTCGCCGGTGGCGAGTGCGTTCCGTACGCCGTCCTGGGACTCCGCCGTCCCGTCGAGGTCGATGAGGACGAAACGGCCCGGATGCTCGGACTGCGCGGAGCGGAGCAGGCCCCACGCCGCCGCGCCGGCCAGGTCGGTGACGTCGTCCCCTGGCCGTGGCGCCATCGCCCCCCGCGTCAGGAGGACAAGGCGGGCGCCGGGGAGCCGGTCGTCGGCCAGCCAGTCGCGCGCCAGCGCCAGCACGCGCTCGGCCGTCCTGTGCACGGCGGTCACCTCGTCTTCCCGCCGCCCGGCCTGGCCGGTCCCGAGCACGGCCGTCAGGGGGACCAGCACGAACTCCGGCGCCCGCGCGCCGATGGGCAGAGCCGCCAGCCCGGGGTAGGCCGGTGCCACGATCCCATCGCACGGCTCACCGAGAACGGCGACACCGGCCTCGGGAACGGTGTCGGGCGCCTCGACTTCGGCCCAGTCCACGCGGTACAGGTCGCGGTCGAGCCGGGCGGCCGGGAGCGGGCGGAAGGTGATCGCGTCCACGGTGGCGATCGTGCGGCCGGTGGCGTCGGCCAGGGTCAGGGCCAGCGAGTCCGGGGTGAGCGGTGTCAGACGGGCTCGCGCCGCGATCACGCCGGGTACCCGTACGCGGACGCCGGTCATGACGAACGGGATCCGCGCCGCCCCCGTGTCGGGGAGCACAGCGAGCCCGGCCGCGTGGAGTGCCGCGTCGAGCAGCGCCGGGTGGAGGAGATACCGGTCGGCGCCCGTTCGCTGCGGCTCGGGCAGTGCGACGTCGGCATACACCCGGCCACCGTGTCGCCATGCGGCCTGGAGCCCCTGGAAAGCCGGACCGTAGTTCAGGCCGGCCGCTGACAGGGCGGTGTAGAGCGCGTCGACGTCGGCGGGGTCGGCCTCGGGAGGCCGGTTCGCCAGGTCCGGCTCCGGGCCGCGCTCGGGTGGCGCGGTGCCGAGTGTGGCTGCGGCGTGGCGCGTCCAGGGCTGGTCGGTGTCGGAGCGGGCGTGGACGGTGAGCGCGTGCCCGTCGGGGTCCACCCGAATCTGGACGACGACCTCGCCGCCCTCCGGGATGACGAGCGGGGTTTCCAGGGAGAGCTCGCCGACCTGGTCGCGGCCGGCGTGAGTGGCGGCGTGGAGGGCCAGTTCGGCGAAGACGGCGGCGGGGATCACCTGCGCGCCTCCCACGACGTGGTCGGCCAGCCACGGGTGGGACCGCGTGGACAGCCGGCCGGTGACGACGATCCCGCCCTCCTCGGCGAGGGAGACGGCGGCGCCGAGCAGCGGGTGCCCGGCCGGAACCAGGCCGAGCCCTGCCGGATCGCCGCCCGGGGTGGGCGCCAGCCAGTACGGCTCGCGTTCGAAGGGGTAGGTGGGCAGGTCGACCAGGGTGCCGGTGAGCATCGCGCGCCAGTCGACGTGCGCCCCGCGGGTGTGGGCGGCCGCGAGGGCGGTGAGCAGCTCACGCGGCTCACCGGCGCCCCTGCGCAACAACGGCAGGACCTCGCGGTCGGCGGCCATCGCGGCCAACGTGGCATCCGGGCCGACCTCGACCAGCACCGGCACCTCCCCCAACCACTCCAACGCCTGAGCGAACCGCACCGGCTCACGCACCTGCCGCACCCAA